>Ga0209389_1000005_pt1 | contig 232255 bp, 205 predicted proteins | sample CowpearedBW_FD_187526 | JGI IMG/M metagenome (GOLD analysis project Ga0209389, IMG submission 187526) | Root nodule microbial communities of legume samples collected from California, USA - Cow pea red BW (SPAdes) (version 2) | ecosystem: Host-associated > Plants > Roots > Nodule | place: USA... | reverse complement strand
GGTCTGGATGAGTACATTCACTACTACAACCATGATCGCATCAAGCTGAGGCTCAATGGCCTGAGCCCTGTGGAGTACAGGGCTCAGGCTGCAGCTTAAAACTGTCCAACTTTTGGGGGGCAGTCCATCCTGTGGGAGCGGGCTTGCCCGCGAAGAGGCCGGTACTGGCTAACGCTTAATCAACACTCACACCGGAAAAATCATTGCGCCCAAACGGGCTGACCTTGAACTGGGAAACCTTGACGCTAAGCGGCTGGCTCACGGTGGAATGCGCCACCGGCGTAATCGGTACCTGCTGCTTTAGCCGCTGCTGGGCCTGCTGGTACAGGGCGGTGCGTTGCGTACGGTCGGTCACTTGCTTGGCCTGCTTGACCAGGCTGTCGTACTGCGGGTCGCACCACTGCGAGTAGTTGTTGCTGCCGATGGCATCGCAGCTGTAGAGGGTGCCCAGCCAGTTGTCCGGGTCGCCGTTGTCACCGGTCCAGCCGATCAGGGCGATGTCGTGCTCACCGTTTTTCATGCGCTTGAGGTATTCGCCCCATTCGTAGCTGACGATGCGCACCTTGAAACCGAGTTTGCTCCAGTCGGCCTGGAGCATTTCGGCCATCAGCTTGGCATTGGGGTTGTACGGGCGTTGCACCGGCATGGCCCACAGGGTGACCTCGGTGCCAGGTTTGACACCGGCCTGCTGGAGCAGCTGTCTGGCCTTTTCGGGCGCGTACGGGGCGTCCTTGATGCTGTCGTCATAGGACCACTGGGTTGGTGGCATGGCGTTGACCGCCCGTTGGCCGGCGTCCTGATACACCGCCTGGAGGATGGCTTTCTTGTTGACCGCCATGTCCATTGCCTGGCGCACTTCCAGGCGGTCGAATGGCGGGTGCCGGGTGTTGTAGGCGATGTAGCCGAGGTTGAAGCCTGGTTGCTGGAGCACCTGCAGCGTGCTGTCGGCCTTGAGCGCCGGCAGGTCAGCCGGGCGGGGGTGCAGGGTGACCTGGCATTCGTTGCGGCGCAGCTTCTGGATGCGCACCGACGGGTCGGTATTGATCGAGAACACCAGGTTGTCGATCTTCACCTCGTTCGCTGCCCAATAGTCCTTGTTGCCCTTGTAGCGGATCTGCGAATCCTTCTGGTAGCGCTGGAACACGAACGGCCCGGTACCGATAGGCTGCTGATTGATGTCGCTGGGGCGTCCACTGGCCAGTAGCTGTTCGGCGTATTCAGCGGAGAGGATGGAGGCGAAACTCATGGCCAGGTTCTGGACGAACGCGGCATCGACGGTGTTCAGGGTGAACACCACGGTCAATGGGTCGGTCTTCTCGACGCGGGCGATGTTCTTGTCCAGGCCCATGCCGTTGAAATAGGGAAACTCGGTAGGGTAGGCCTGACGGAACCGATGCCCCTTGTCGAGCATGCGGTTGAAGGTGAACAGCACATCGTCGGCGTTGAACGTGCGGCTCGGGCTGAAGGCCTTGTTGCTGTGGAACTTGACCCCTTCACGCAGGTGGAAGGTGTAGCGCAGGCCGTCGTCGGACACCTCCCAGTGCGTCGCCAGGGCCGGGTGCACGGCGGTGCCGCCACGTTCGAACTCGACCAGGCGGTTGTAGATGGGTTCGGCGGCGTCGTTGTCGGTGGCGCTGGTGTACTGGGCGGTGTCGAAGCCAGCTGGGCTGCCCTCGGAGCAGAACACCAGATTGTTGGCCAAAAGGGCCGGGGATTGGCTGATCAGGCCCAGGGCCAGCAGGGTCGAAAGGCGTTTGGCGTGGCGCATGGCAGTTCCTTTTTCATCTGTTTGCGCCGCCTCGGGGTGCGAATGGCGGCAACAGTTAGCCGACCCCGCAGCGGATAGCCGCAGGACGACATGAAAGGGTGGCAAGGAGGGAGGGGCACCCGCCGCTCAGCGGGTGCCACGGTCAGCCTATTTGTCCACGCTGACGCCGTAGAAGGCGTTCAGCGCGAATGGGCTGATCTTGAAGTCCTTCACCTTGGCGCTCATGGGCTGGTAGACGGTGGAGTGGGCGATCGGGGTGATCGGTACCTGCTCCTTGAGGATGTGCTGCGCCTTCTGGTACAGCTCGGTGCGCTTGGCCTGGTCGGACGTGGCCTTGGCCTGCTTGATCAGGTCGTCATAGGGTTTGTAGCACCACTTGGAGAAGTTGTTGCCATCGACGGCATCGCAACCGTAGAGGGTACCCAGCCAGTTGTCCGGGTCACCATTGTCACCGCTCCAGCCAATCAGCATGGCACCCTGTTCGCCACCTTTGGAGCGCTTGATGTACTCGCCCCATTCATAACTGACGATCTTCGCCTTGATACCGATCTTGGCCCAGTCGGACTGGAGCATTTCAGCCATTAGTTTGGCATTGGGGTTGTACGGGCGTTGCACGGGCATGGCCCACAGGGTGATTTCGGTGCCTTCCTTGATGCCGGCTTCCTTGAGCAGTTGCTTGGCTTTCCCGGGGTCGAAGGCGGCGTCCTTGATGCTGTCGTCATAAGACCACTGTGTGGGCGGCATGGCGTTGACCGCCAGCTGGCCGGCGCCCTGGTACACCGACTCGATGATCTTTTTCTTGTCCACGGCCATGTCCAGCGCCTGTCGGACTTTCAGCTGGGCCATGGGGTTGGCCTCGTTGCTGCCCTTGATCTTGTCCATCACGTTGTAGGCGATATAGCCGAGGTTGAAACCGGCCTGCTGCGGCATTTGCAGGTTCTTGTCGGCTTTTAGCGGCTCGATGTCGGCCGGGCGTGGGAACAGGGTGACCTGGCACTCGTTCTTTTTAAGCTTCTGCATGCGCACCGAGGCGTCGGTGGTGATGGCAAAGATCAGGTTGTCGATCTTCACGTCCTCGGGCTTCCAGTAGTCCTTGTTGCCCTTGAAGCGGATCTGCGCGTCCTTCTGGTACTTGCTGAACACGAACGGGCCGGTGCCGATCGGCTTCTGGTTGATGTCGGCGGCCTTGCCATTCTTGAGCAACTGGTCGGCGTATTCGGCGGACTGGATCGAGGCAAAGCTCATGGCCAGGTTCTGGATGAACGCGGCGTCCACCTCGTTGAGGGTGAACTTAACCGTGTGCTCGTCAAGCTTCTCCACCTTGGCAATGTTCTTGTCCATGCCCATGTCGGTGAAGTATGGAAACTCGGTGGGGTACGCCTTGCGGAACGGGTTGTCCTTGTCGAGCATGCGGTTGAAGGTGAACAGCACGTCGTCGGCGTTGAACGGGCGACTGGGCTTGAAGTAGTCGGTGGTGTGGAACTTGACCCCTTCACGCAGGTGGAAGGTGTAGGTCTTGCCGTCGTCGGACACTTCCCATTTGGTCGCCAGGCCCGGGATGACCGCAGTGCCGCCGCGCTCGAACTGGGTCAGGCGGTTGAACACGGTCTCTGCCGAGGCGTCGAAGTCGGTCCCGGTGGTGTACTGCCCCGGATCGAAGCCGGCTGGGCTGCCTTCGGAGCAGAACACCAGGTTGGATGCGGCAACGGCCGACGGTGCGCCGCTGAGCAAGCCTGCACCCAGCAGGAACGGAATGACTGCGTGTTTGAGCATGGTGGCCTCATTGTTGTCATTTTTTGGATGAGGTGGCCTCGTGAGCCGACCTGCGGATACTTATGCAGGGGGTGTTCCCAATGCAACAGGTACAAGGATAGTTGGCGTCAGAAAAGTGGTACGACCGTACATGGATGTCGCATCGGTATAACTTTTGGCGAAGTTAAACGTTTGCGTAGGCAAAATGATGGCGTTTTGCGCGATGTTTCTAGGCAAGGGTAAACGTAGGACGCACCTTGATGGTGCGTAAGAAAGGTCTGAAAATCGTGAAAATGGCGCGTTCACCTGTAGGAGCGGGTTTACCCGCGAACACGGGCGAAGCCCGTGCCATCCACCGCCGTGTCTTGCTCGCGGGCTCCCACAGATGATGCGTGGACGCCTTATGGCATCTGCACTTCGATCAGGCCATCGGCATTCATGCTCACTTCACTGGTGCCCGCCTCGATATCTGGCGCCGGTGCTGCTTCATCAGCCCCCATGGCCTTCATTGCCATCGGCGCGCTACGCAAGTACGGGCGCGGGTAGCCGCTGCTGTTGAGGTTCAGGCTCACCACTTTGTAGCCTTTGCCACCCAGCGCTTCAGTCGCCAGTTGCGCGCGTGCCTTGAAGGCATCGACCGCATCCTTGAGCAGAGCATCCTCGCTGGCCTTGCGCGTGGCCGGGGCGATGGAGAAGTCCATGCCAGCCATTTTCAGCTCTTGCAACAAATCGGCGGTAAGCTGGGACAAGGCCGGGAAGTTGGCGCTTTCAAGGCGCAGTTCGGCGCGTTCGCGCCAGCCGGTAATTTTCTGGCCCTTGCTGTCATACACCGGGTAGCTGTTGCGGCTGCCTTGGCTGATCTTCACGTCCTTGACCTGGCGTGACTGCTGCACGGCCTTGTTCATGGTTTCGGTAATCTGCTTGGCGAGCTTGCCCGGGTCGCTGTTCTGCGCTTCGCTGTACAGGGTCACGACCATCAGGTCGCGCGCCACTTCCTTGCTGACTTCGGCACGCAGCGATACCTGGTTGAAGCGCGGTTCATCGGCGGCCAGTGCCGGCAGGCTGGCGAGCAGGCCGCAAGACATGATCAGGGCAGCGCCGCGACGTGGGATTTGCATGTGGTACTCCTTGGCATTTAAAGGCGTGGGGGCTGGTCATCCATTCCACGCATGGCCCATAAGACCGGCAACAGTGTAGTGGGTTCAAAAGTGCCATCATGAACCTGTGACAAAGTGTGGCGCTTTGCCGCATCGCTGCAGCGAGGCGCCCGGCTTCGGTATACTCCAGCCGATTTTTCTGGAGCACTCATCAGGAGAGCTCATGCTCGCCGCCGTACAACCGTTGTCCGCTACCCGCCAGAACCTCTGGCGCCTGACCGTCATTCGGGTCCTGGTCCTGGCTGCCCAGGCCGGCTCGGTGGGCGTTGCCTACTGGACCGAACTGCTGCCGTTGCCCTGGCTGTCACTGGCCGGCACCTTGGCCTTGTCTTCGTTGCTGTGTGCCTTCACGGCCCTGCGCCTGCGGCTGTCGCTGCCCGTCACCGAAATGGAGTACGCCCTGCAGCTGGCCTGTGACCTGCTGATCCACAGTGCCTTGCTGTATTACTCCGGCGGCTCGACCAACCCGTTCGTGTCGTATTACCTGGTGCCGCTGGCGATTGCCGCGGTGACCTTGCCGTGGCTGTATTCGCTGATCCTGTCGGGCATTGCGCTGACGGCCTACAGCTTGCTGCTGGTGCAGTTCTACCCGCTCGAAGGGCTGCCGATGGCGCGGGACAAGATGCAGGTCTACGGCATGTGGCTGAGCATTGCCCTGGCGGCGGCTGTGATCACCTTCTTTGCCGCGCGCATGGCCGAAGAGCTGCGCCGCCAGGAGCAGCTGCGTTCAGAGCGGCGTGAAGAAAGCCTGCGCGACGAGCAACTGCTGGCTGTGGCTACCCAGGCCGCCGGTGCCGCCCATGAACTGGGTACGCCGCTGGCGACCATGAGCGTGCTGATCAACGAAATGCGCCAGGACCACACCGACCCGCTGTTGCAGGAGGACCTGCAAATCCTCCAGGACCAGGTAAAGCTGTGCAAAGAGACCTTGCAACAGCTGGTGCGCGCAGCCGAAGCCAACCGGCGCCTGGCCATCGTGGAGCAGGATGTGACTGCCTGGCTGGACGAGGCGCTCAACCGCTGGCACCTGATGCGCCCGGAAGCCAGCTACCGCTTCCAGCGCCTGCGCGACGGCAAGGTGCCGCGTCTGGCGCCGCCGCCAGACCTGACCCAGGCGTTACTGAATCTGTTGAACAATGCCGCCGATGCCTGCCCTGATGATCTGGAGGTTCGCCTGGACTGGGACGCCCAGGACATCGTCATCAGTATCCGCGACCATGGTCCTGGTGTACCGCCAGCCATTGCCGAAGCCATTGGCAAACCTTTTATTACCACCAAGGGCAAAGGCTTCGGCCTGGGCCTGTTCTTGAGCAAGGCCAGCGTGACCCGTGCGGGCGGCTCGGTGAAACTCTATAGTCATGAACAGGGTGGCACCCTGACCGAACTGCGCCTGCCCTATGGCAAGCGAGGAGATGAATGATGAGCGAAGAAAACCAGGTCGAAAGCGAAGAGCTGCCGCACCTGCTGCTGGTGGATGACGATGCCACCTTCACCCGGGTCATGGCCCGGGCCATGAGCCGTCGCGGTTTCCGTGTGAGCACTGCCAGTTCTGCCGAAGAAGGCTTGATTCTGGCCCAGCAGGACCTGCCGGACTACGCCACGCTGGACCTGAAGATGGATGGCGACTCCGGCTTGGTGCTGCTGCCCAAGCTGCTGGAACTGGACCCAGAAATGCGCGTGGTGATCCTGACCGGGTACTCGAGCATTGCCACCGCAGTGGAGGCGGTCAAGCGCGGTGCCTGCAACTACCTGTGCAAGCCGGCTGACGCTGATGATGTGTTGGCAGCACTGCTGTCGGAGCACACCGACCTGGATACCCTGGTGCCGGAAAACCCGATGTCGGTCGATCGCCTGCAGTGGGAACATATCCAGCGCGTGCTGAACGAGCATGAAGGTAATATCTCGGCCACCGCGCGGGCGTTGGGCATGCACCGACGGACGTTGCAGCGCAAGCTGCAGAAGCGGCCGGTTCGGCGCTGATTCTGTATTGATGATGTTGGCCTGTTCGCGGGGGCATCCGCTCCTGCAACTGTGAGCGCGGGCTTGCCCGCGAAGGGCTGCAAAGCAGCCCCCATCAAGGCGAGCACGATGAAGGTACTGTTGGTCATCCTTGCGCTGGTTGCAGGTAGCGCCAAGGCGGAGGACTGGCCCGACCCGCAGTGGCAGAACGACCCCGCCACCCTCGACTGGCAGGCCGTCGACGCTTACGCCTTTCCTGCACGCTCCCCCTCGGAGCGCAGCGGCATCCGCACGGACGCTCTGCTGATCATCCGCGACGGGCGTATCCTCCACGAGCGCTACACCGCGCCCACCCGTGCCGCCACCGCGCACTTGACCTGGTCGGTAAGCAAGAGCGTACTGGCCACGATAATGGGCGTGGCCCAGGGCGAAGGCCGCTTCCAGCTGCAAGACCCGGTCAGCCGCTTCTATCCACCCATGCGCGCCCACCCCGGCGTGCGCGTGGCCGACCTGCTGCACTGGGCCAGTGGCCTCGAGTGGCAGGAAGACTACGAATACGCGCCGCTGAAGTCCTCGGTGGTGGCCATGCTGTATACCCGTGGCCGCGCAGACATGGCTGCCTACGCGGCGGCGCAGGGTGTTGCCGCCAGCCCCGGTCAGCGATTCCTCTACTCCAGCGGCGACAGCAACCTGCTGGCCGCCGCGCTGCGCGGCATGCTCGATGCCGGGCAGTACCCCGACTACCCCTGGCACGCACTGTTCACCCCGTTGGGTATCGGCAGTGCGGCGTGGGAGCGTGACCGGGCAGGCACCTACGTAGGCTCTTCCTATCTCTACCTCAGTGCCCGTGATTTGGCCCGTATTGGCCTGCTGATGCAGCGCGACGGGCGCTGGCAGGGCCGACAATTGCTGCCCAAGGCCTGGGTCGCCTTCAACCGCACCCCGTTTGCCCAGGCCCAAGCGCTGCCTGGTGAGGCCGTCCCTGGTGGCCATTGGTGGCTCAACCAGTCGCTGGCTGGCGCCGAGCGGCCTTGGCCCAGTGCACCGGCAGACACCTTCGCCGCCCTTGGCCACTGGGGGCAGGCGTTATATGTGCTGCCTGAGCAAAAGCTGGTGATCGTGCGCTACGCCGATGACCGCGACGGCAGCTATCGACACGACGAATTGCTCAAGCGGGTGCTGGCGGTACTGGCCGGGGAGGGGGCATGAAGCGGTTAGTGCTGCTGGCGCTGGCAGGGCTCCTGTACTGGGCCTGGCAGGAACGCCAGGCGCTGGCGGACTTCCCCGGCATACTCTCGGCCTACTCGGCCAAGGAATACTGTTCCTGCCGCTTTGTCATGGGCTTCGACAAGGTGTATTGCCAAGGGTACGTGAAGCAGTGGCTGCCACTGAGCCTGCTGGAGGAAAACAGCCAGCAGCAGCGAGTCACCGCTGAAGGCCTGGGGCGACGCAGCCAGGCGGCCTGGCAAGGCGCGCGTGAGGGCTGCCGCTTGCTGCCATGAATGCAGGCGGGTAAGGTTGGCGGCCTGGTTTCACGAGATCTGTCATGTTCAAGTTGCCCCGTCTGCTGCCTGCCTTATTGCTGGCTTTGTGCCTGCCCGCTCATGCCAATTGGCACCTGGATGGCGAATCCTCACGGCTGTCATTCATCACCGGCAAGAACGGCGACACCGCCGAAGTGCATCGCTTTCTGGTGTTGCATGGCACGGTCGATCGCAAGGGTATGGCCGGGTTGAGGATCGAGATGGACTCGGTGAGCAGTGGTATTCCGCTGCGTGACGAGCAAATGCGCGACAACCTGTTCGAGGTCGAGCGCTTCGCCGAGGCCACCGTGAAGGCGCAGATTGACCTGCAGCCGATCAATGACCTGGCCGACGGTGCACAGATCGAATTGCGCCTGCCGCTGACGGTCACCCTGCATGGCCAGTCGCACAGTTACAGTGTTCTGTTGCTGGCTACCCGCCTGGATGCGCGGCGCTTCCAGGTGGTGACCCTTGAGCCTCTGGTGCTGCGCGCCGAAGATTTTGGCTTGCTGCCGGGGCTGGAAAGCCTGCGCAAGTTCGCCAGGTTGAAGTCCATCAACCCGTCGGTACCGGTTAGCGCGGTGCTGATCTTCACTGCGCGCTGACATGGCGGGGCCGGTCTTCCCCTGGCGTGATGGCAATCAGTTCGAACTGCTTATCGACGGCCCTGTGTTTTTTCCGCGCATGCTCCAGGCGATCATGCGTGCCGAGTTCCAGGTTGACCTGGAGCTGTACCTGGTCGAGGCCGGGGCCTGTGCCGATGCAGTGGTCGACGCGCTGGAGCGGGCTGCCCGGCGTGGCGTACGGGTGCGGTGCCTGTTTGATGACTACGGTTCATTGGCCTTCAACAGCGCGTTGCGTCAGCGCCTGCTGGACGCTGGCGTGTACTTGCGCTGGTATAACCGCCTGCGCTGGAAGCGTGGCCTGCGTAATCTCTACCGTGATCATCGCAAATTGCTGCTGGTTGACGAACGTTGGGCCGTGGTGGGGGGGACGGGCGTTACCGACGAGTTCTGGACGCCCGGTGAGGCGACCAGCGAATGGCACGAAGTGATGGTGCAGATGCAGGGGCCGGTGGTGAGCGACTGGCAGTTGCTGTTTGACCGTCAGTGGCAAGCCAACAACCGCCGCACCGCCTGGCGCCCTGCTGAAGGCTTTGGTCTGCCGCGTCTGCCCAAGGTGCCTGCGCAGGGGCAGGGCATGGGCCGGGTCGCTTATGCCGACGCCCGCCAGCACCAGGACATCCTTCACGCGCTGGTACGGGCGCTGAACAGCGGCAAGAAACGGGTGTGGCTGGCCACGCCGTACTTCTTGCCGACCTGGAGCGTGCGCCGTTCATTGCGTCGGGCCGCCAGCAAGGGGCTCGACGTGCGTCTGTTGTTGACCGGTCCGCGCACCGATCACCCCTCGGTACGCTACGCCGGGCATCGGTACTACCCGCGTCTGTTGCGTGCGGGCGTGCGGATTTTCGAGTACCAGCCGTGCTTCCTGCACCTGAAGATGGCTGTGGTAGACGACTGGGTCAGCGTCGGTTCGTGCAACTTCGACCACTGGAACTTGCGCTTCAACCTTGAAGCCAACATCGAAGCGCTGGACCCGCCGTTGACAGCGGCGGTGGTGGCCAGCTTCGAGCGCGACTTCGCCCAGAGCGAAGAAGTCGACCTCGCCCACTGGCATGCGCGCCCTTTGTGGCGCAGGGTGAAGCAACGGATCTGGGGCTGGCTTGATCGGTTGGTGGTCAACTTCCTCGACCGCCGTGACTGACAGCGGCTATCGTGCAGTGACTATTCACAGTTAACCGAAGGAGTGGGCGAGATGACGGCGAAGAAAATTCTCATGCTGGTGGGCGACTACGTCGAAGATTACGAAGCGATGGTGCCGTTCCAGGCCTTGAGCATGGTGGGCCACACGGTGCATGCGGTGTGCCCGGAAAAGCTGGCGGGGCAGACCGTGCGTACCGCGATTCATGACTTTGAGGGTGAACAGACCTACAGCGAAAAGCCAGGGCACAATTTTGCCCTGAATTATGATTTCGTACGGGTGCGGCCCGAGAGTTATGACGCGCTGCTGATCCCAGGTGGCCGCGCGCCGGAGTACCTGCGCCTGAATGAAAAGGTGTTGGACCTGGTGCGGGCGTTCGACCAGGCCGGCAAGCCGATTGCGGCGGTGTGCCATGGGGCCCAGTTGCTGGCGGCGGCAGGGGTGCTGGAGGGGCGTGAGTGCAGCGCGTACCCGGCATGTGCGCCAGAAGTGCGCCTGGCGGGTGGCACGTTCATCGACATCGCGGTGGACCAGGCGCATGTGGATGGCAACCTGGTGACCGCACCGGCATGGCCCGCGCACCCGGCCTGGCTGGCGGCGTTCCTTCAAGTGCTGGGCACGCGTATTGTCTGACAGGCTTGATTGAATTGGCAGCGGGTTGCTTCAGGCAACCTGCTCAACCCAGTCATTGAGGTTGTAGTAGTTGGTCACCCGGGCAATCTTGCCACAGTGAATATAGAAGAACGCCCCCGCCGGCAGCACATAGGTTTGGCCGTTTGCTGTCGGCAACCCTTCGTCATCGGCCAGGTACTGGCCATGCACGGTGAACTCCGCCGCCGCGCGGCTGCCATCGGCGTTCTGCATCACCACGATGTCGGCCAGGCGCTCGCGGTAGCAGCGGTTCATCTTGTCCATGAACGCGGCGAACCTGGCCTTGCCCATCTGACGCTCGCCCTGGTTGATGTCGTGGATCACGTCTTCGCTGAGCAGCGCCAGAAAGCCCGGCATGTCACCCGCGTTGAAGGCGGCGTAGTAAGCATTTACCAGTTCGGTTGCGGTCATGGAACATTTCCTGTCGTGTAGGGAAAAGGCGGGTCGTTACCTCGGATGATAGGGTTTCCCCTCAAGCCCGGCTTAGCCGAGCGCGTCATCCACATCGACAAAACGACCGCCAAACATGGAAATACGCCTGTTGCACGGTGCCGCTATCGCGCCTTACATCGATGACCTCGCTCGCCTGCGCCTTACTGTGTTCCGCGAGTTCCCCTACCTGTACGACGGCACCCCGGAGTACGAGGCCGACTACCTGGCCAACTATGCCCGCTCCGGGCGCAGCCTGGTTGTGCTGGCGCTGGACGACGGCAAGGTGGTTGGCGCCTCTACCGGCCTGCCGTTGGTGGATGTCGCGCCCGAATTCCAGCAGCCATTCCTGGCCCAGGGGCGCGACCCGGCCAGTGTGTACTACTTCGGGGAGTCGCTGGTGTTGCCGGCATACCGCGGTCAGGGCCTGGGGGTTCGCTTCTTCATCGAGCGCGAGTCCTACGCACACAAACTGGCCGAGTTCGATTACTGCGCGTTCTGCGCGGTCGAGCGACCCGGTGCGCACCCGCGCCGGCCAGCCGAATACAAACCCCTGCACGGCTTCTGGCGCAACCGCGGCTTCCTGCACGACCCATCGCTGCGTACCACCTACGCCTGGCGCGACCTGGACGAGCAGGAAAGCTCCGACAAGCTGATGTCGTTCTGGCTCAAGGCACTGCCGATATGATCCGCCTGGCAGCCTGCCAGTACGCCATCGAGCTGCACGAAACCTGGGACGCCTACGCCGACCACCTGCAAGGCCTGTGCGCCGAAGCGGTGGAGGCGGGGGCACGCTTGCTGCTACTGCCGGAGTACGCCGGGCTGGTGCTGAGCGGCCAGCTGAATGCCGGGCAGCGGGAAGACCTGAAGGCTTCGATTGCCGGCATTCAGCCGCTGATCGAACCCTGGAAAGCGTTGTGCGAGAGCCTTGCCCGACGCTGGGGGATCTACTTGCAACCGGGCAGTGTGCCGGTGCTGGACAACGATGGGCGCTACCGCAACCGTGCCTGGCTGTTCGGCCCCCAAGGTGTGCTGGGTTATCAGGACAAACTGATGATGACCCGCTTCGAGCACGAGCAGTGGGACATCGCTGCAGGCCAGGGGCTGCAGGTGTTCGAAACCGAACTGGGGCGCTTGGGCATTCTGATCTGCTACGACAACGAGTTCCCGATGCTGGCCCGCCGCTTGGCCGAGTGTGGTGCCGACCTGATCCTGGCGCCGAGTTGTACCGATACCGAGGCCGGTTACCACCGGGTGCGTATTGGCGCCCAGGCGCGAGCCCTGGAGAACCAGATTGCCGTGTTGCAGAGCCCTACGGTGGGCGTGGCGCCCTGGTCGCCGGCATTGGACGAGAATATCGGCCGGGCAGGCTTGTTCGTACCGCCGGATCACGGGATGCCGGGGGATGGGGTGGTGGCGTTGAGTGAGCAGTTGAACCCGGACTGCAGCCAGTGGCTGGTGTGCGAGGTAGATCTGCAGGAAGTACGGCGGGTGAGGCGGGAAGGGCAGGTGTTTACCTGGCGGGACTGGCCGGAGCAGTTCGAAAGAGTCCTGTGATGACAGTGCGGCCTCTTCGCGGGCAAGGCCGCCCCACAGGTAACGCGTAGCCTTCTGGCTTGCGCTGTACGTGTGGGAGCGGGCCTGCCCGCGAAGCCGCCGCCGCAGTTACATCAGGTTACTTCACTTCGACGGCCAGGCTTTCGGCAATCTTGCTCTGCCACAGGGCAGGGCCAGTGATGTGTACCGACTCGCCGTTGCTGTCCACAGCGACGGTCACCGGCATGTCCTTGACCTCGAACTCGTAGATCGCTTCCATGCCCAGCTCGGCGAAGGCCAGTACCTTCGACTTGCGGATGGCCTGGGCGACCAGGTAGGCAGCGCCGCCAACAGCCATCAGGTACACGGCCTTGTTGTCCTTGATCGCCTCGATGGCGGTCGGGCCACGCTCGGACTTGCCGATCATGCCCAGCAGGCCAGTCTGCTCAAGGATCTGGCGGGTGAACTTGTCCATACGGGTAGCAGTGGTCGGGCCGGCTGGGCCTACCACTTCGTCACCCACCGGGTCGACCGGGCCGACGTAGTAGATGAAGCGGCCTTTCAGGTCTACCGGCAGCTCTTCACCACGGTTGAGCATTTCAACCATGCGCTTGTGCGCGGCATCGCGGCCGGTCAGCATCTTGCCGTTGAGCAGGATGGTTTCGCCCGGCTTCCAGCTGGCCACTTCTTCCGGAGTAATGTCGTCGAGGTTGACGCGACGGGCGCTTGGGCCGGCTTCCCAGACGATTTCCGGGTAGGCGTCCAGCGACGGCGCTTCCAGTTCTGCCGGGCCGGTGCCATCAAGCACGAAGTGGGCGTGGCGGGTAGCGGCGCAGTTGGGGATCATGCACACCGGCAAGGACGCCGCGTGGGTCGGGTAATCCATGATCTTGACGTCGAGCACGGTGGTCAGGCCACCCAGGCCCTGGGCGCCGATGCCCAGCTGGTTGACCTTGTCGAACAGCTCCAGGCGGATTTCTTCCAGGCGGTTCTGTGGGCCACGGGCTTTCAGTTCGTGAATGTCGATGGACTCCATCAACACTTCCTTGGCCATGACCGCGGCCTTCTCGGCGGTACCGCCGATGCCGATGCCGAGCATGCCAGGCGGGCACCAGCCAGCACCCATGGTCGGCACGGTTTTCAGTACCCAGTCGACGATCGAGTCGGACGGGTTGAGCATGGCCATCTTCGACTTGTTTTCCGAGCCGCCGCCCTTGGCTGCGACATCGACTTCCACCTTGTCGCCGGGGACGATGGAGTAGTGGATCACTGCCGGGGTGTTGTCCTTGGTGTTCTTGCGGGCACCGGCCGGGTCGGCCAGGATCGAAGCGCGCAGGACGTTTTCAGGCAGGTTGTAGGCGCGACGCACACCTTCGTTGATCATGTCGTCGACACTCATGGTGGCGCCGTCCCAGCGCACGTCCATGCCCACGCGGATGAACACGGTGACGATACCGGTGTCCTGGCAGATTGGACGATGGCCGGTGGCGCACATGCGCGAGTTGATCAGGATCTGGGCGATGGAATCGCGTGCAGCAGGCGATTCCTCACGCAGATAGGCCTCGTGCATGGCCTGGATGAAATCGACGGGGTGGTAGTACGAGATGAATTGCAGGGCGTCGGCGACGCTCTGAATCAGGTCGTCTTGCTTGATCACGGTCATGCAGCGCGCTCCTCTTAAAGACGGGAACATTCAAAAAGACGCTCGACATAGCCGACCAGCACGTCGAAGCGCCTTGCAAGGCGCCGGCAGGTCAGGCCGACGGAAAAAGGCGCGGCAGTATAGCGCGCATCCGTGCCCGGCACACCTGCGGCCGGTCTGGACCATGGTCGGTAACGGGCAGGCATGGTTTTTCTGCCAAGCGTGACGTCGCAGGCGACAGGTATCCAAGAGGCTGAGTGGTGATAGGGGGTGAGCCGACTGAAGAATATGGAGGGTACAGGCCGAGCTCGTGCACGGGTTAAGGTGAACTCGGCCTTTGATCACTACAACGTAGCAGAGGTGATGGGGTCAACTGTCCGTGTTGCAACGGAGTAAAAAGCCCAAGCGGGCACGACCGGACTCGAAATCGATTCCGCAGATGATGGTTTTGCCATTCACTTCGGCGCTGGAACTCCAGGCAACTTCGACGCTGTCACCCAATGCAATGCGTCCCCAGCCGCGGTTTTCACCAAATGCTGTGTCAGGAGTTCCGTCAAGGTTGAAGCGCCCGACGACGACATCAGCTTCTTCACCGCCTAACGTGGAACCGGTGGTGATAATTTTCTCCAAGGAACGGTTGACGTATCCGCTTGTCCACTGCCCGCCCTCACCACCAAAATCGGTGGCGCCACCGAAGCCGGGGATTTTCGAGCCGCTGCGCGTAAAGGCCGTCAGGTAGCCTTTTTGCAGGCCCTCCGAGGCGATGCAAACGATACTGCCTTCATCATTCAGCGTATCCAGATCATGGAAATACAAGCCGCTCGCGAGCTCCGATAGTAAATACCCATTCGCACAAAACTCTCCATCTTCCAACCCCGTGTCTTTCAAGCAGAGTATGTAGGGGCCACTGTCGCCATTGATTGTAGTGAAGCCGCAGACATAGATTTTTCTGCCTGTGATCAAGCAGACTCTCCCGGAGCTTTCGGAACATAGAGGAGGGGTCAGGAATTTATATCCAACCTTATTGAAGCTGGTGTCGTAATCTCCGTCGAAGTTGAACTTCATCAGCACGCTGAGTGACCAGGGGTACTGGTAGGTGACAAAAACTCCGTCTGCGCTGGATATGCTGGTGAGGGTCGGTGCCGCTGCCGGCTTCGTTGTCGGATTTGTTGAGGACTTCGGAGGTGCCGGGGGCAGTTCGATGACTTTGTGTCCATGGCTGCCGAATCGGGTGTCCAACTGCCCGTTCGCAGTGAAACGAGCCAGCGCCGGAAAATGCAAGTTGGTCGATGGGTCGTGGTAGAGGCCTGTGATGATGATGTGCTCGCCGTGCAGATGAATGCCTCCGGCTGTAGAGTTGAAGCCCTCTTTGAAGGTTCCGGTAGCCAAGCCGCCTTTGCCAAACGTAGTATCCAGTTTCCCGTTGTGGTCTATGCGCATGAGCGCATAACCCATCGCCTCGCCAATACGGGTCTCCCCCACGCACAGGCGCCATTTATCATGTTTGACTGAGACTATTGAGGCGTTTATTGCCACCACGTCCGGGTCTGGATGAACAATGCCTTGTTCGCCGTAGCTAGGGTCTAATAGTTCTGACTTTATAGATGTGAATTTCATGATGGGTACCTCCACGCTTGAGGAGATCCCAGCGTGATGTGTTAACCATCAAGGTTAAACTGTCAAATTTGTCAGTTGACACTCAATTCGTTGATTGTAAAAAATAATTCTGCCGTCGCTGTGGTACATTCGCCATGAAACCCGCCGTCAGGTTCCTTGTTTTGGAGAAACTGTAATCATGCCCATAATCTATGTGGGCTTGCGCCGTTGGACTGTGCCCATTGGCAGCAACCTGCTCGATGCCCTCAACGAGGCGGGGCTGAATGTGCCTTACAGTTGCCGTGCTGGTAGTTGCCACGCCTGCCTGGTGCGCTGCCTGGAAGGGCAACCGGCAGACGCATTGCCCGAGGCATTGGCATTGGAGAAACACGCCCAGGGCTGGCGTCTGGCTTGCCAGTGCCGGGTGGTCGAGGACCTGCGTGTGGCGTTGTACGACCCCCAGCAGGGTGGCGTACCGGCACAGGTCTGTGCGTTGGACTGGTTTGGCGATGTATTGCGCCTGCGGTTGCGCCCCGATCGGGTGGTGCGTTACCAGGCGGGGCAGCACGTGGTGCTGTGGCTAGGCGCGGTTGCTCGGCCTTATTCCTTGGCCAGCCTGCCGGGTGAGGACGATTTTCTCGAGTTTCATATCGATTGTCAGCGGCCTGGTGCCTTTTGCGACAAGGCGCGTGGTCTGCAGGTCGGCGATCAGATGCGTTTGGGGGAGTTCAGAGGCGGAGCCCTTCATTACGACCCTGATTGGCAGGAGCGGCCGCTGTGGTTGCTGGCTGCGGGAACCGGGCTGGCGCCGCTCTGGGGTATCTTGCGCGAAGCGTTGCGCCGGGGGCATCGGGGCGAAATCCGGGTGGTGCATGTGGCGCGGGATCCGGCTGGGCACTATCTGGCGGAGAAGCTGCTGGAGCTGCCCGGGGTGAGTGTCGAGCTGGTGCTGGTGGAGCATGTGGATGAAGCGTTGGCTGGGATGCGGCTGTTGTCGCGCCAGACGGTGGCGCTGCTGTGTGGGGCACCGGCGAGTGTCGAGCGGTTTGCCCGGCGGATGTTCATGGCAGGGGTACCGCGGGGGCAGGTGTTTGCTGATGTGTTCGTCGAGCATGCCTGAGGGTCGCCTTGAAGTGCGAAGGGCCGCAAAGCGGCCCCTCTTTCATGCGGCGCTGCGCTCGGCGACGGGTACCTCGGCCAGCCCCCGCCGATAGAGAACCAGGTAATACGACCCCAATCCGATCAACCAGCAGAACACTGCCGTCCACATATTGTGCGACAGGAAGTGCGCCCCCTGCATCATCCTGCCCACCGACAGTACCGACCCTGCTATCAAGGCCACTGCAAGCGCCACCCGCGCCAGGCGCGGCTTGCGATCACGCAGCATGAAGAACAAGGCGAACAGGCAGAAACCGGTCGCTGCATGCCCGCCCGGCCAGCACAGGCCAGGCTTGTCGGTAGGCGGCCGTGGTTCCAGCAGCTTGCTGTAGGTTTCGGTGCCGCCAAACTGGGTCAGGCTCCAAGGGCACTGCACCTGGGTGACTTTTTTCAGCGGTGTGACAAACGCCGTGGACAAGCCCAGTGCCAGCGCCAGGCAGCCCAGTTCACGGCGCCAGCCAAACAGGCGCTTCCAGAAAAAGCTCGCGGCAAAGGTCAGCAGCGATATCACCCCCAACAGGATCACCACTTGCTTGACCCGGTCATGCAGGATGTTTTCCAGCAGGTAACTGTGGCGGCCAATGAACTGCCCGACAGCGGGGTCGAAGAACAGGTTGGCGACATCCATGTCGACTGAAGTCAGCTCCAGCAGGATCAAGGCCAGCGCAGTCGCCAGGGGAATTCCCAGGTACAGCCAATAGTTGATCGGGCGAGGGGAGGTGCGTTGCTGCATGACGGCTCCAGGGCGCGAAAAAGATCGGGTATTGTCGGCCGCCCGCTATCCTGTGTCCGTGAAGGATCAGTGAAAAAACCGTCAAGTGCGGTGAATTTTCCCTAGGGCTGGCACCGTGCAGGCATAGGCCTTAAGCTGCGCCTGCCGCGCACCACAGCGAAGAGCGCCGCACAGGAGAAACCGATGCGCATTCTTTTGGTTGAAGACAACCGCGATATCCTGGCCAACCTGGCCGATTACCTGGGCATGAAAGGCTACACCGTCGACTGTGCCCAGGATGGCCTGTCCGGGCTGCATTTGGCCGCCACCGAACACTACGACCTGATCGTACTCGACATCATGCTGCCAGGCATCGATGGCTACACCCTGTGCAAGCGCTTGCGTGAAGATGCCCGCCGTGACACGCCGGTGATCATGCTCACTGCCCGTGACCAGCTGGACGACCGCCTGCAGGGCTTCCGCTCTGGGGCTGACGACTACCTGCTCAAGCCATTTGCCTTGTCGGAGCTGGCGGCGCGCATCGAAGCGGTGCTGCGCCGTGCCCAGGGCGGTGGGCGCCGCACCCTCCAGGTGGCTGACCTGAGCTACGACCTCGATACCCTTGAGGTAACCCGCCAGGGGCGCCTGCTGAAGCTTAACCCGGTCGGCCTCAAGCTGCTGGCGGTACTGATGCAGAAAAGCCCGCACGTACTGCGCCGCGAGGTGCTGGAAGAAGCCTTGTGGGGCGATGACTGCCCCGATAGCGACAGCCTGCGCAGCCATGTGCATCAGTTGCGCCAGGTGATCGACAAACCGTTTGAAAAACCGTTGCTGCATACCGTCCATGGCGTCGGCTATCGCCTCGCCGAGGGCCGCGATGGAGTTTAAGCAAAGCCTTGCCCAGCGCATCATCATCGCCTTTGCCCTGATGAGTGCGCTGGTGGCCGGGGCCTTCGCATTCGGTATCGTTGGCACGGTGCACCTGGTCGAAGAGCGACTGATTTCCTCGGTACTGGGCGGTGACCTGCAGCGCCTGCTGCGTATGGACAGCGTCAGTGACTGGAGTCATCGGCCTCGTCCAGACCAGCTGTTCTATTTCAGCGGCGGGCGTGACGACTTCGAGCTGCCCAAGGACCTGCGGCACCTCGACCGCGGTTTCCACGAAGTGTTCCGAGACCAGCTGTCCTACCACGCCATGGTTGAGATCGTCGATGGTCGCCGTTATGTACTGCTGCAGGACCAGAGCGACTTCGAGGAGCGCGAGCGCGTACTGTTTGCCGTGGTTGTGGTGGGCTTCGTGCTCAGCCTGGTGTTGGCGGTCATCCTTGGCTGGCTGGTTGCACGTCGGGTAATGGCACCGGTCATCCGCCTGGCGCGTCAGGTGCGCCACCGCGATCAACTACTGGGCCTGGCCCCGCCGCTGGCTCCGGATTATGCGGCGGACGAAGTCGGCCAGCTTGCAGTGGCTTTCGACGACACCCTGGGCCGCCTGCGTGATGCGCTGACCCGCGAGCGGCTGTTCACCAGCGACGTCAGCCACGAGCTGCGCACGCCTTTGATGGTGTTGGCGACCTCGTGTGAGCTTCTGATGGAAAACCCCGGCCTCGATGCCCGTGCGCGTAGCCAGGTGGAGCGCGTGGCGCGGGCCACCGAAGAAATGCGCGAGCTGGTCAAGACCTTCCTTATGTTGGCCCGCGCGCAGCGTGATGAGGGGGCAGTGGCGTCACGGGCGACCCTGCGCGAAGTGGCCGACGAGCTCATCGGGGTGTGGCGCGACACCATCGAACAGAAAGGCCTCACCCTGTATTTCGATGGCCGCGTGAGCGCTAGCCCTGTGCTGTACAACGCCACCTTCCTGCAGTCGGTGATGGGCAACCTGCTGCGCAATGCGGCGCACTACACCGACAGTGGGTATATCCGCCTGAGCCTGGAAGCCAACGGTTTCAGCGTAGAGGACAGCGGCGTGGGTATCCCCGAAGAGCAGCGTGAGGCCATGTTCAGGCCGTTCGTGCGCGGCGATGAACGGCGTGGCGAGGGCCTGGGGCTAGGGCTTTCGCTGGTGCAGCGGATCTGTGACGACCAGGGTTGGCGTGTCACCCTGACATCCACCTTGCCGCATGGCTGCCGCTTCCAGGTGGACCTGAGCAACACCGTGGCCAAAGGCGACCCGGACGCCCTGGCCGAGTAATTTCTTGTATCAGGTCAAATGGTGTTCAACGTTTTTTTCACATTGGCATGACCTGATTCCAACGCTTGCATACCTAATGTGGGCGCAATGGAGTCAGGAGATGTCCAATGCGTAGCCCCATCAAGCTTGAATTTTCCGAGAAGTACGACAAAGACCATGCGCGCGAGTACTTTCTCAAGCACCAGGACGGCCTGGCGCGACGCCTTTCCCACAAGCGAGATGAGCAGTTGGCGCGCCGCGCCCTGGCATTGGCGGGCGAGCCTGGTTTGGTACTGGACCTGCCATGCGGAGCGGGCCGTTTCTGGCCGCTGTTGGCGGAAAAGCCCAATCGGGTAATCATCGGTGCCGACAACTCCGAGGCCATGATCGAGACCGCCTGTGCGGCGCAACCGCCAGAAGTGGTGGCACGGGTACGGCCTTTGCAGACTTCGGCATTTGCCATCGACCTGCCAGATAACGCCGTGGACAGCATTTTCTGCATGCGCCTGTTCCATCACATTGGCGAGGCAGCGCACAGAAAGACCATTCTTTCGGAATTTCAACGGGTTAGCCGTGATAGCGTGATCCTGTCACTGTGGGTGGATGGCAACTTCAAGGCCTGGCGCCGGAAAAAGCTGGAGCAGCGCCGTAGCGCCAAGGCCGAACAGGATAATTACCAGAACCGTTTCGTGTTACCTGCCGAAACGGTCGAAGAAGAATTCAGGGCCGCCGGCTTCAGAATCCAGGAACGCCTGGACTTCCTGCCGTTCTATGCCATGTGGCGGGTCTATGTATTGCGTAAGGGGTAGTGTTTGATGGCTGTAGCCCATAAAGGGGAAGCGCAGTTCGATTTTTACTGGCGCCAGCAAGGCGAGTGGGTCGAGGAGCCTAACCAGCGCCGCGGCGGCGAGAGTGGCGTGCAACGCCTTAACGATGCCGATGGCAAGCTGCTGTATGCCAAACGCCAGGTCGGGCATATCTACCGCAGCCTGTTGCACCCTTTTGGTCGGCCGACCGTGTTGCGTGAACTCGATGCGCTGAACAGTTTCGAGCAGTTGGGCGTGCGTGTACCGCGCATCGTCTTCTGTGGCGCACAGCGTGATGCCGAGCACCAGTGGCGCGCGCTGCTGGTCAGCGAAGCGCTGGACGGTTTTGTCGAACTCGACACCTGGCATGCCGAAGGTGCCCGCGAGCGTTACCCGCAGGTGGTGCATGAGCGCATGCTCAAGGACCTGGCGGACAACCTGGCGCGGATGCACCTGGGGCACTGGCAGCACGGCTGCCTGTACGGCAAGCACGTATTCATCAAGGTAATCGGCGAGGGCGAGCAGGCCCGCGTCGAAGTGGCGCTGCTGGACCTGGAAAAGTGCAGGCGGCGCATCAGCTGCCAGCGGGCGGCCGGCAATGACCTGCGTCAGCTACGCCGCCATTCGTCGCTCAATGACGCGGAATGGCAGACACTGCTCTACTTTTACAAGATGGCGTTTGGCAGCGCTGTCAAAGGGTTAGAGTAATGAAGCTAGAAATTGCTCGAGCTTTGTTCCTGGTAGCTGGCCTGGCGGTGACCACCGTGGCGGTGGCTGCCTGGGAAGAGCCGAGGCCGACCGTGTTCAGCAAGGCTGAGATGGCAGACCAGTGCGCGTTGCCGCGGGATGCAAAACCGCAGCAGCAGGCCCAGAGCGAGCCGGACCAGGACCTTTTGCTGTTCCTGTTTGGCCTGCGTCAAGGGTTGCGGCCATTTGGATGAACCCTGCGTTAGCTGAAAAAGCCAGAGGCCTCGCGATTGCGGGGCCTTTGGCTTTTTGCGTCTGCGTTGCCGGCCTCTTCGCGGGCAAGCCCGCTCCCACAGGTCGGTTCAAGCGATTGCAGGTGCCTTGGCGCTCGCCTTGTGCGCCAGCAGGGTGTAGATGCACGGCAACACAAACAAGGTAAACAGCGTGCCAATCGACATCCCGGTGGCAATCACCATACCGATGTCAAACCGGCTGACCGCTCCCGCCCCGGTTGCCAGAATCAGCGGCACCATGCCGAACACCATAGCCGCAGTGGTCATCAGCACCGGCCGCAGGCGAATGGCCGCTGCTTCCTCGATCGCTTCGCGCACACTCAGGCCACGCTCATCGCGTAGCTGATTGGCGAACTCGACGATCAGGATTCCGTGCTTGCTGATAAGCCCGATCAATGTCACCAGCCCGACCTGGGTGTAGATGTTCATGCTCGACACACCCAGGAACAGCGGCAAAAGCGCGCCACAGATGGACAACGGCACGGTCACCAGAATCACCAACGGGTCGCGGAAGCTTTCGAACTGTGCAGCCAGCACGAGGAAAATGATCGCCAGCGCCAGGCCGAAGGTGACCCACAATGCGCTGCCTTCCTGCACATACTGGCGGGCCACGCCGGCGTAGTCGAAGGCAAAGCCCTCCGGGGCCTCTTCGCGAGCGATGTCCTGCACGGTCTTCAGTGCCTCGCCCAGGCTGACCATGGGGACGCCCTGGATGATCGCAGCGTTCAGTTGCTGGAACTGGTTGAGCTGGCGTGGGCGAGCGCGGTCGGTGAGGGTGATCAGGGTCGACAGCGGCAACAACTGGCCCTGCTCGTTCTTCACGTAGTAATTGTTCAGCCAGCCGGGGTTGTCGCGGTAAGGCCGTTCAACCTGGGCGATCACCTTGTAACTGCGGCCTTCAAGGGTGAAGCGGTTGATTTCCGCCTCGCCCAGCAGGGTCGCCAGGGTGCCGCCGAGGGTGTCCATCGACACCCCCATCTGCGCCGCCTTTGCCCGGTCGATGTCCACCACCACTTCGGGCTTGTCGAAGGCAAGATCGATATCGAGGAAGGCGAACTTGCCCGATGCCTGAGCGCGCGTCTTGATGCGCTGGGCCACGTCCAGCAGTGCCGGGTAGTCGCCAGCGGTATTGATCACAAACTGGAATGGCAAGCCCTCGCCAGTGCCGGGCAACGACGGCAGGTTGAAGCCGAAGATCTGCAGCCCGCTGATTTCCATGAGTTTGGCCTGCACCAGCGGCAGTAGCTCCATCTGTGTGCGTTCGCGCTCGTTCCAGGGCTTGAGCAAAAAACCACCGATACCAGTCTGCACGCCGTTGAAGCCGTTGATCTGAAACGACGAGTAATACTCGGGGAAGGTCTTGAACAGCGGTGTGAACTGGTCGGTGTAGGCGTTGAGGTAGTCGAGGTTGGCCGGTTGAGGCGAGCTGCTCATCATGAAAATCACCCCCTGGTCCTCGTTGGGTGCCAGTTCGTTCTGGGTGAATTTGAGCAGCACCGGGATCAGGCACAGGATGATCACGGCAAACACCAGCACCACCGGCCGGCTGTCGAGGGTGGCGTGCAGCACGCGCTGGTAGCGCCCTTTCAGGCGTTCGAACAGCTGGTCGAGGCGGTGGGCCAGGCCGCTCGGGTTCTGCTCCCGGCGCAGCAGCAGGGCGCACATCATTGGTGACAGCGTCAGGGCAACGATACCGGAAATGACCACCGCCCCGGCCAGCGTCAGGGCAAACTCCTTGAACAGCGCGCCGGTGAGCCCGGTGAGGAAGCCGATCGGTGCATACACGGCAGCAAGGGTGATGGTCATGGACACCACTGGCATGGCAATTTCGCGCGCGCCTTCCAGGGCTGCGTCGAACGGCGACTTGCCTTCTTCCATGTGCCGGTGAATGTTTTCCACCACCACAATGGCATCGTCCACCACCAGGCCGATGGCCAGCACCATGGCGAGCAGGGTCAGCAGGTTGAGCGAGTAGCCCATCATCTGCATGAAGAACAGTACACCGATCATCGACAGCGGTATGGTCACCACCGGAATCAGTACCGAGCGCAGGGCGCCAAGGAACAGGAACACCACGACGATGACGATCAGCACCGCTTCGCCCAAGGTCTTGATCACTTCGTCGATCGAGGCCTGGATGAACCGCGTGGCGTCGTAGGCAATCGACACTTTCAATGCCGAGGGCAGCTGGCTTTCCAGCTCAGGCATGATGCGACGCACTTCCTTGATGACATCCAGTGGGTTGGCGGCCGGGGTGGCCTTGATGCCGATATAGACCGACGGGGTGCCGTCGAATGAGCTGACCGTGTCGTAGTTTTCTGCGCCCATCTCGACCCGCGCCACATCGCCCAGCAGCACGCGGCTGTCACCGCTGGTCTTGAGCGGCAGGGCGGCGAACGCCTCGGCCGACTTCAGCTCGGTGCTGGCGTTGACGCTGGTGACCACGTATTCGCCTTTCACCTCGCCAGCGGCGGAAAGGAAGTTGTAGCGGCGTACGGCATTGGTCACGTCGGTAGCCGAAAGGCCGAAGCCGGCCAGCTTCACCGGGTCCAGCCAAAGGCGCATGGCGAACACCTGGTTGCCGAGGATCTCCGCCTCGGCCATGCCCGGCAAAGTGGCCAGCTTGGGCTGGATCACACGTGACAGGTAGTCGGTGATCTGCGGGTTGCTCATTTCCTTGCTGTAGAAGCTGACGTACATCAGCGCCGAGGCGTCGGCAGCTTCCTTGCTCAGTACCGGGTCTTCGGAGTCCTGGGGTAGCTTGTTACGCACCTCATTGGCCTTGGCCAGCAGCTCGGTGAACAGCCGGTCGCTGTCGGCGCCAACGCGCGCGTAAATGGAAATGATCGAGAAGTTCTGCCGGCTCACCGAGGTCATGTAGTCAATGCCTTCGGCGCTGGCCAGGCTTTGCTGCAATGGCTGGGTGATATAGCCCTGAATGGTTTCGGCGTTGGCCCCGGGGTAGGCGGTGGTGACCGTGATCAGGGCGTTTTCCATTTGCGGGTACTGGCGGATCTGCAGCTTGTTCCAGGCCTGGAAGCCGAGCAGCAGAATCAGCAGGCTGACCACGCTGGCCAGCACCGGGCGGCGGATGAACGGGTCGGTGAACGCCATGCCAGCCTCCTGTCAGTCCTTGGCCGCTGCGCCCGGTTCGGGCTTGAGGGCGTTGTCCTGGCCAATGCGTATCGCGGCACCGGGTGTGAGTTTCAGCTGCCCGGCGGTGACCACCTGTTCCCCGGCCTGCAGGCCTTCGCTGACTACAACCACGCCGTCTCGGCGCTCGCCAGTCTTTACCGTGCGCTGTTCGGCGACCAGCTGGGGTTGGCCCTTGTCGTCGTACTCCGGCTTGCCGTCCTTGTCCTTTTTCGGTGAGGCGACATACACCGAGTTGCCATACAGGGTGTAGGTAATGGCGCTTTCCGGCACCACCACTTGTGGCTGCGGGTTGGGCAGCAGGATCAACAGGCTGGCGAACATGCCTGGCAGCAGTTTGCCGTCGGGGTTGGCCATGGTGGCACGTACCAGCAGGTTGCGCGTGGTTTCCTCGACCTTGGGGTTGATGGCGCTAAGGCTGGCGGGGAAGCGCTGGCCGGGGTAGGCGGCCACTTGCACCAGCACCTGCTGGCCCAGGCTCAGGCGTGGCAGGGCCTGTTCCGGCACGTTGAAGTCTACGTACAGGCTGGACGTGTCTTGCAGGGTGGCGATCACAGCCCCGGCGGCCAGGTACTGGCCGATGTCCACCTGGCGGATGCCGATGGTGCCGCTGAAAGGTGCATTGATGCGTTTCTTGATCTTCTGCGCCTTAAGCTGCTCGACCACTGCCTGGTTGCGCCGGTACTGGGAGGAAAGGCGGTCGAACTCGCCGCGGGAGATGGCCGAATCGCCCACCAGCTGGCTGCCACGGCCGAAGTCGACCTTGGCCAGGCCCAGGTCGGCCAGGGCGGTACCGAGCAGGGCTGTTTCCTGATCGTCGTTGAGCTGCAAGAGCAGTTGCCCGGCCTTGACCTGCTGGCCTGAGTCGAAGTGCAGGGATTTGACGATGCCTTCCACCTCCAGGCTCAGATCCACACCCTGCAGCGCCTTGAGGCTGCCGACAGCGGGCAGGCGCTCTTGCCACGGGCGCTGTTCAGCCATGGCAGCCGCCACGGTGATAGGGGGCTTGGGGGCAGTGAACATCTGGATCTGCTGGTAGATCGAGAAGGCTTTGTAACCCCCCAGGGCCAGCACGATCAGCAGAACCACGGCCAACATGATGAGCATGCGGCGGCGCAGCATAGGTCCGGTTCCTTGGATGCAGTTGTTATTCGCTTCTACACGACAACGGGCGATCCTGCCCACGTGTGGATGGGGGAAGTATTGACTGTTTTTCCGGAGATGGGGGGGTGAAATGCCTGTGCCGGCCTTTTCGCGGCTAAAGCCGCTCCTACAGGGACTGTGTAGAACCCTGTGGGATCGGCTTTAGCTGCGAGAAGGCCAGTGAGTGCAACAGAACAATCAGACGAGATGCAGGTGGTTGTCCCAGAAGCCGGACGGCAGGTTCATCGGTTGCCCGACCAGTTCGGCCTTGCGGCAATCGTAGAACCGGCAGCGGCCCTGCCCGGAGGTGACGACAAAGCCGTCCTTCACCGCGCCAACGCCTGCGCAGTCGGGCATCGGGGCATCCAGCCGCACCGCGCCGCTGTCCAGGTCCCAGACGAACAGGCGGTTGGCCCGCGGTGCCGTCAGCGCCACCAGCCGCAGCTCGCTGTGGATGGCAACGCTTGCGGTGTATTGGGCCATGGCTTGCAGTTGCCGCTCCGGCACCGGGAAGGCCTTGAATGGCTCGCCCGGGCGCTTGATCGCCAGCAGCTCGGCAGTTTCATCGGCATCGCCCATGAACTGCTGGCAGGCGGCGATGGTGCCATCGCTGGCCACTGCCAGGTGTCGCACGCTGTTCATCTGCTGGGTCAGGGTTTCCTTGCTCAGCAGGGTGCCGTCGCGCTGCATCAGCACCAGGCTCGGTTGCATGGCGTCGAGGTTCATCTCGACACGGCTTTCGGCTTCGGTACGGATACCGCCGTTGGCCACGACCAGCGTTTCACCGTCAGGCAGCCAGGCAACCTCGTGCGGGCCGATACCGTGGGTCGGGATCTCACCGGTGTGCACCAGGCGTTCGCCTTCGAAACGGTACACGCCAAGTACGCCGCGCCCGGGGTCGGTGGTGTCGTTCTCGGTGGCATACAGCCATTCGCCGCCTTTGTGCACGACGGCGTGGCCATAGAAGTGCCGGTTCGGCTGCGAGGTTACTGTTTGCAGCAGGCGCCCGTCACGCAGGTCGATCAGGTAGCTTTCGGTGCCTGGGCGCCGGGCGACGAACAGGGCGATGGGCAGCTCGGGGTGGTGGATGATGGCATGGCAACGCTGAGCGACCTGGGTGCTGAACACCTGTGTGCCGTCCAGGCGAAAACCTACGGCAAAGTGCTGGCCGTTGCCGTTGTCACGCGCCGAGAGCAGCAAGGGTTCGCTGCCTTTGTTGCGGAACAGGCTCCAGCCGCCCAAGGTGAGGGCACTGAGCAATACGCTACCGAGTTTGAGTGCCTGGCGTCGCAGCATGATCAGTCACCGTCGTTGGCATTGAAGCCCAGCTGGATGTTCAGCGCCTTGGCAAGATCGCCTTCGTGCAGGCGGTGGACGACGTTCAAGCTGTCGTAGATCTGGTTGAGGGTTTGCTGACCGGCGTCGTCGGCCAGCAGCTCACCGAGCGTTTTCTGGTTGTCGGCAAGCAACTTGAGCGAAGTAGCGTAGGCGGCGTCGATCTTGTCCACCAGCGCTTTTTGATCGCTGGGCAACAGGCCGCGCAGGCCCTTGTTGTCTACCCCGACCCAGACAGCTTCGGCGGCCTTGAGGCTGGCCTGCAGGCTGTTCATCGAGTTGTGGCTGCGCCAGGCCTCGGCCTGCAGCGGCTGCGGAATGCCCTTGCTCTGACGGCCCATCGGTGCGCCGAGCTTCTTCTTCAGGGTGTCCAGGGCGGTCACCTGGGCGCGCAGCAGATCGGCGATAGCCTCGTGGGAGTCGGCGTAGCGCTGGTTGGGGAACTTGGTCAACTGCGAGAGCATGCCGTCGGTACTGTTCCAGCCTTTGAGAATCTCCTCTGCCAGGGCTTTCTGGTGTGCGCCGATGGCCACCAGCAGCGGGCAGTAGCGGGCTTTCTGTTCGGCAGTGGCGATGTCCGGCTTGCTGTCGAACAGGATGTACTCATAGGCCGACAAGCCACGTACCACTACACTGGACTTGCCCAAAGCCTCAGCATCAACCGGCTTGTCGCCGTTGACCAGCTGCTCGACCTGACGGCCGACCAGGTTTTTCTTGTCAGGCCAGAATTGGACCTGCCAGGCGCGGTTGCCTTCAGCCAGCGGGCCGACCAGTAGCGGTTGCAGCTCGGCCCAGGCTTTTTGTGCATTGAGGAAGTCGGCGCGGGCTTTGTCCAGGCTTTCCTTGCCTTCGCAATACGCCAGGGCACTGGCAGCCAGCGTACGATCGGCCTCGACCCAGCGGCTGTAGGTAGGCAGGATCACCTGGTTGGCGATGGCGGCGGAGGTCACTGCTTGCGGGTCTTGTGGCGAGCAGGCACCGAGGGCGAGTGCGGCGAGGCTGGTGAACAACAGTTTGGGTCGGAACATGCCCGGCTCCTTTGCGCGTTTAAAGTGAGTTCAGGAACGCCAGCAACGCGGCGCGCTGCTCGGCATTGAAAGTGAGTACGAAGTTGCGTGCCGCCTCGGCTTCGCCACCGTGCCACAGCACGGCTTCAAGCAGGTTGCGGGCGCGGCCGTCATGCAGGAACTGGCTATGGCCACTGACCGTTTCGCTCAGGCCTATGCCCCACAGTGGCGGCGTACGCCAGTCCTGGCCGTTGGCGGCGAATTCGGTGCGCTCGTCGGCCAGCCCCGGGCCCATGTCATGCAGCAGCAAGTCGCTGTAGGGGCGGATGACCTGGTTGGCCAACGCGGGTTCGGTGGCGTCGGCGGCGGTGGTGAACTGCGGTGTGTGGCAACCTTGGCAACCCGCCTGGTAGAACAGGTTCTTGCCCGCCAGCACCTGTGGCGAGCCGACGTCGCGGCGGGCCGGCACCGCCAGGTTGCGGGTGTAGAACGTGACCAGGCGCAGGATGTTGTCGCTGACTTCTTTCTCGCCATCGGCACCGTCGCCGTTGGGCGCAGCCAGGCAGCCGGTTTGTGCCGGAGTGCAATCGTCGTTGGGCAGCAGGGTGCTGGTCAGGCCCATGTCGCCGGCAAAGGCGTGCACGTTCTGCTGGTTGACGTTGGGCTGCCCGGCTTTCCAGCCGAAGCGGCCGATCACTGTTTTGCCCTGGGCGTCGTCCCATACACGGTTGGCCCGCCCGCGGATGCCATCGCGGTTACGGTCGTCCGGGTCTTCGTTGGCCAGCAGGTCGGCTTCGGGGATCGCTTCAAGCAGGCCCAGGCCGATCATCGGTGGTGCCACCCGCGCAGAAAAGCGCGTGTCGGGGTGCATCACTCCATAGCCGAGCTGGGTGATTTGCAGGGCTGGCTTGCGCAACTCGACCTGATGGCCGTCCTTGAATGACACGGTTTCGCGGGTGTAGCTCACCCGCACCTTGCCTTCGGGCGCCACGCCGGGAATGGCCATGTCCTGCAACTGGGTACCGTAGACAGGTTCTGGCACCACGCCGAGGCGCTCGATCACTTTGGCCAGGTAGGGTTGGTCGGGGATCGACAGGCGTACCAGCATACCCACCGCGTTGACGTCGCCCGGCTCTGGCGGGTGGCCACGGCCATCGCGCACGTGGCAGTTCTGACAGGCGTTGGTATTGAACAGCGGGCCCAGACCATCACGCGCGGTGGTGGTTGACGGCGCGATCACCCAGGGGTTGCGAAAGAAGCTGTTGCCAACGGCGAAGTCCAGGCGCAGCGCTGGCGAGAGGTTGGCCGAGGGCAGGGAATAGGCATTGCGGTCGCTGCGCTGCACGGTCGCCTGGCCACCCGACAACGCTTCGCCGGGCTCGGCGTGAGTGAAACGCGGGGCGTCGTCACAGGCGGCCAAGGCCAAGGCCAGCAGCAAGGGAAGGAGTCGGGACAGCGACAAGGACATCGAGAATCCTGGGCGTGAGCGAAAAACCGGCGTGCAGCTTAGCAGGCCCAGGATCATTGAATAAGAGCAATTTGCGTTTGCTTGATGAAATCGCTGCCAGCGCGGTTGCTCAGGCCATATAGAGCATGAAGTGTCGGTTGACCAGGTTGACGATCAGGTTCTTGTTGCCGCCACCGCGATTATCGCCGATGACTTCGATGACGTCTTCGCTGGTGTATTCCATGGAGGAGGCGGTAATGCACTTGACCGCGTCCATGTGCGCAGGTTGCCAGTAATCCTGGAATAACCAGATGCTGGTGTCGGCAGACGGGCCGAGGATCAGGCGCAAGGCCTTGTGGTTCTCAGTCGATCTGCCGATCCACGGGATGGCCAGCGAGCCATTCCAGACGTGCTGGGCGCCGACTGCCAGGCTGTTGCTGCGGTTTTCACCGTCGATCAGGGTCAGGGTATAAGGCGTGTTATTGGCGATGGAGCGCAAGTAGGTGACGTTGGCCATGTAGTGTTTTCCTTTCAATGTTCAGTTTTCGGGCGTGGCAACGGGCTGGTCGGGGCGCGATAGACATAAGCCGCGAGCAAAGTGATTTCGTTGAACGGAGGGTCGAGCTCGGCGGGATGAAAGCGTCCGAGCAGTTGCATCCCTTGGTCAATGGCGACTGCCTCGAACATACGGCGGTCAGTTTCGTTGGGGTCGTACAGGTAGATCTTGCCGGGGCGGGCGACTACCCGGCACATTTCCTCGGCCACATGCCGGGTGATCGGAGCGCCCATCAGCGTCACGTGAGGGACTGCATGGTCGTCGAGGGGAAAGTCCGGAGCATCGTATTCGTATACGACAATGAGGTTGGGAATGTGCCCACCAGCGAACGGCCCGTTGGAGATGAGCTGGCCAGCCTTGTTCAGGTTGTACGCATCGTTGAATCCGGTGATGAGGTCTTCCCCATTCATGCGCTGGACGATTCGGCCTTCGCCCCAGACATCAAGAATCTGCAGCACTGTGCCTCCTGTTAGCTTTGATCGAAGGCCTACAGGATGAGCATCTGCGTGCACGCCAGGCAGCGGGAAGCGTTTTACCCGGCAGCAAACGAAAACGCCCGGCACAAGGCCGGGCGTTTTCGATGAAGCGCTACAGCAGGATCAGAACTCGTGATCCGCAGTGTCCGGGTTCAGGTTGGCAATGCCCAGCTTGCCCGCGGCCTGCTCGATCGAGCCGGTCTGCTTGACCAGGGAGGCGATGGCGTCACGCACGATCTGGTTGCCTGCAGCGTTGTCGGCGGCGATCAGCTGGTCGTAGTGCTCGCCTTTGAGGGCGTGGTCGACGATCACCTGAAGCTTGGCCTCGGTGGCTTCCAGATCGGCCTTGAGGGCTGCATCGGCGGCCGGGTCAACCTTGGCGACCAGCGACGACAGGCTAGGGCCGGTCAGCTTGGTGCCGTCCGGGCGGGTGTACTCGCCCAGGTAGACGTTGCGGATGCCCTTGGCGTCGTAGAAGTGCGAATAGTGAGTGTTGTCGCTGAAGCAGTCTTGCTCGTCTTCTGGCGAGTTGGCTTCCAGCGAAACTTTCATGCGCTCGCCAGCCAGTTCGCCCAGCGACAGGCTGCCCATGCCGAACAGCATCTTGCGCAGGCCGTCGTTGACAGGCTCGGCTTCCAGCTTGGCGCGGTAGTTGTCGGCGACGTTCGGTGCCCAGTTGCCGACCATCTCTTCGAGGTCGGTGACCAGCAGGTCGGTAACCGCTTTGAGGTAGGCGCGGCGGCGGTCGTTGTGGCCGCCGGTGGCGCCCTGGCCTTCCAGGTAGTCGGATGCCGGGCGGTTGCCAGCGCCAGGGCCGGTGCCGTTCAGGTCCTGGCCCCAGAGCAGGAATTCGATGGCGTGATAGCCCGTGGCAACGTTGGCCTCGGAGCCAGCCAGCTCGTTCAGGCTAGCCAGTTTTTCGGGGGTGATGTCCTTGACGTCGACCTTCTCTTCGCCCACCTGGATCTCGGTGTTGGCGATGATGTTGGCGCTGGCCCCCGGGTTGCCCAAGGCGTGCTCGTAGCTCTTGTCGACGTAGTCGATCAGGCCTTCGTCCAGGGGCCAGGCGTTCACCTGACCTTCCCAGTCGTCGATGATGGTGTTGCCAAAGCGGAAGGTTTCGCTCTGCAGGTACGGTACGCGCGCGGCGAACCAGGCTTCCTTGGCGGCTTTCAGGGTTTCGTCGTTGGGCTTGGCCAGGAACGCGTCGACTGCGCTCTGCAGTTTCTTGGCAGTGCTCAGCGAGTCGCTGTACACGGCGTAGACCATGTCGGTGTAATGCTTGACCACGGCTTTGCCGGCGGCTTCGTCGACAGCCCCTGGCGCAACAGCGGTGGTGGCGGCAGCAGGTGCCTGGGCTTGCGGCGCGGCGGCTTTTTCGTCCTTGCCTTCACCGCAACCGGCGAGGGCGATGGCAATGGCCAGCAGACTGGCGGAGGCCAGAGGCATTCGAATCATTATTGGTTTTCCTGCATCGTGTGGTTGGACCAAAGGGGTGGACCGTGCGCCGTGGCACGCAAAACTACAACATCATGCGAAAGATTTGCATTTGCTGTAAAGGGGCGGGCGCGCAATTCATGTAAATCAGGGGCACGGCCTGTAACCGGGCAGGTGGCCTCAGGACACCGAAACCCGGTTGCGTTGCGCTTGTTTGAGGAAGTGGGTCAGTTCACGGGCCGAAAGGGGCTTGCTGTAGTGGTAGCCCTGGCCCTCGTGGCAACCCTGGGCAACGATGTAGGTTTCCTGCTCGGCAGTCTCCACGCCCTCGGCGATGACCTGCATCCCCAGGCTCTTGCCCAGCTGGATGATGGCGCGAACGATGGTGGCGTCGTCATCATCGTCGAGCAGGTCCTGAACGAAGCTCTTGTCGATCTTGATCTTGTCCAGTGGCAGCGACTTCAGGTAGCTGAGGGACGAGTAGCCGGTGCCGAAGTCGTCGATGGCAATCAGCGCCCCGGAGCGGCGCAGGCTCAACAGGTGCTGGGCGGCGGTGCTGATGTCTTCCATCAGGCCGGTTTCGGTGACTTCCAGTTCCAGGCTGCGCGGTGGTAGGCGATAGGCTTGCAGCAGGTTGTTGACCACCCGTGGCAGCTCGCTGTGGTGCAGTTGCACGGTAGACAGGTTGACCGCCATGCGCAGGTCGCTGAAGCCTTGGTCGTGCCATTCGCGCAGTTGCCGGCAGGCCTGGTCAAGCACCCATTCGCCGATGCTGATGATGCTGCCGTTCTGCTCGGCCAAGGGGATGAACTGGTCGGGTGGCACCATGCCCAGTTCCGGGTGCTGCCAGCGCAGCAGGGCCTCTACGCCAACTACCCGGTGGTCGCGGTAGCTGATCTGTGGCTGATACACCAGGTAAAGCTGGTTGCGGGGCAGGGCTTCACGCAGGTCCTTTTCCAGTTCGCGACGGCGACGCATCTCGCTGTCGACGCTGGCGATATAGAACTGGTAGCGGTTGCGCGAGCGGGCCTTGGCCAGGGTCATGGTCTGTTCGGCTTTCTGCAGCAGTTTTTCGGTGCTGTCACCGTCTTCGGGGAACAGGGTGATGCCGATGGTCGCGCGCAGGCGGATTTGCTCGTGGTCGAGGTCGAACGGTACTTCCAGGTCATCAAGGATGCTTTGCGCCAGTTCGGCAGCCTCGTAGGGCTGCTCGATATTGGCCTGTACCAGGGCGAACTGGTCGCCGCCCAGCCGCGCCAGAGCGCCCAGGCGGCCGCTGTGGGCGCGTAGTCGATCGGCCAGGGCCAGCAGCAACTGGTCACCGACCTGGTAGCTGAACTGTTCGTTGATACCCTTGAAGTCGTCCAGGCCAACGCACAGCACTGCCACACGGTGCTGCAGACGGCCGCCGTCGACGAGGATCTTGTCCAGTTGCTGCTGCAGTTGCTGGCGGTTGGGCAGGCCGGTAAGGAAGTCGTACTGGGCCATGCGTTGCAGGCTGTTTTCCGCCTCGTGGCGCAGATGGGTGTTGCGCTCGATCGAGGCCAGCAACTGGTTGGCGGTGTTCACCCATAGGCCCAGTTCGTTTTTCTCGTGGCCCTTGAGCAGCGGTATCTGGTGCTGGCTGGGGCGGTCAGGGTTGATCTGGGTGAGGTGCTCGATGATCTTCGACAGCGGTTTGGTCAGCAGCCAGTGGTAGACCAGGTAAAGCACCAGGCCCATGGCCATGGCCCGCAGCACGCCGGATATGAAGATGATCACCGCGTTGATCAGGAAATCTTTGCCGTAGGAGGAGGTATCGAGGGTAATGCTGAGGTCGCCGTAGTATTCGCTGTAAGGGCCACGGCCGACCAGTTGCGTGGTGTAGGTGCGCTCCTGGCCGAGGATGAGGTCGGTAAGCCAGCGCATGGACATGTCCTGCAGCGGGCGGGACTTTTCTGCCAGCATGGTTTCGTTGGGGTGGCCAATGGAGGCCATGCGCACTGATTCGTCCTGGAACAGGCCTTCCATGACCTGCATGCCCATTTCACGGTCGAGGCTGTAAACCGCCTGGGTCGAGGGATCGCGGAACATGTCGAGGATGCGCTGGGCATCGTTGTCCACGGCCTGGCGGGTCTTGTAGGTGTCATAGACGATTTGCGCACAGCTGAGCACGACGCCAACCGCCAACGCCGACAGCAGCACGACCCTGAGCAACTTGACCGACAAGCTGTTCCGCAATTCCAGCTTCAATGGGGTTTCCTTAATCCATGCGCATGGCATCATTTTGCCATCAACGATGACGATACACTACCGGCCGACCGTTAGCAGTGTATCGGTTGCCTGACCCCGCAACTTGAATGCGCTGTATCAATCTTCCAGAGGTTTGATGTTAGCGTGGTATGCGGCCTGAGCAAGCGTTTTGCGGGTGGGGCGCAGGTGAAATGCGTGCTGGCTGCTTCGCGGATAGCCCGCCCCCCCAGGCATGGCAAACTCCTCGAACAGAGGGCCGGTGGAGCGGAAGTAACCGATGGCTGCCCCTGAAAGGCAGCGCTATTTCTCCGGCAGCGCCCAGGCAATGATGCTGTCACCCAGCTTGGTCGGAATCCGGTCATGCCCGCCGACCACGGCAACCACGTACTGGCGGCCTTCGCTCACGTAGGTCAGGGGCGACGCCTGGTTGCCGGCCGGTAGGCGTTCTTCCCACAGCAATTCACCACTTTCGCTGTTGTAGGCGCGCATGAAACGGTCGATGGCAGCGCCGATGAAGGTCACGCCGCCGGCTGTAGCCACGCCGGTGGCATCGCTCGGTGTACCGATTTCGAAGCGCAGTTTCGAGGCGATGCCCAAGGGGCCACTGTCATAGCCGGTGCCGAATGGGCGGCTCCAGCGCACTTCACGGGTGCGCAGGTCGATAGCGGAGATGAACCCCCAGGGTGGCGCGATGCACGGTTGTTCCAGCGCCGACATCCATGGGTCCTTGATGGCCCCATACGGCAGGCCGGCCTGGACGCGGAACCCTTGGTTATTGCCGGGCGACTCCTGAAACGATTTGGCATTGATCGCATCGAGCTGCTCGCGTGGAACCAGCCCCTGCATGTACGGCAGCCGCTGGTTGTTGATGATCAGCAGGCCTCGCTGCAGGTCCACCATCACGCCGCCCCAGTTCAGGCCGCCGTGGTGCCCGGGGAAGATCAGGCTTTGCTGGCCGACTACCGGTGGCGTAAAAATCCCTTCGTAACGCGCCTGGCGAAACTCGATGCGACATTGCAGCTGATCGAACGGTGTCAGGCCCCAGGCATTGGCTTCGTTCAGCACTTCCGGGTTTTTCGATGGGCGGCCCATGGTGCTCGGCATGCCCGGTGACAACGGTTGCGTCGCCGCGGTGTAGTCCCCTGGGGCCGTGCCCTGTGGGACGGCAGCCTCCGAGATATCGACCAGCGGTTCGCCGGTGGCTCGGTCCAGGACGAACAACTGGCCTGACTTGGTGGCTTGAATGACTGCCGGGCGTGTGCCGTTGGCGGTGGGGAAATCGATCAGCGCCGGTTGTGGGCTCAGGTCGTAGTCCCAGAGGTCGTGATGGACGGTCTGGAAGTGCCATTTGACCTTGCCGGTGAGGGCATCCAGGGCCACCAGCGAAGAGCTGAACGTGTCTTCCTGTTCGGTACGGGTACCGCCATAGAAGTCACCTGCAGCATTACCAGTGGTGATGTAGACCAGCCCCAGCTCGTCGTCGGCGGAAATCGGCGCCCATGAGTTGGGCGTGCTGAGCGTATAGGTTTCATCTGCCTCGGCAGAGGCAGTGCTATCGGGACGGCCAAGATCCCAGGCCCACTTTTGTTTGCCGCTGACTGCATCGTAGGCGCGAACCACGCCTGACGGTGCCGGGCGCACATCCGAGTCCAGCACCCGGCCACCGGTGATGACCACCCCGCGGATGACCAGCGGTGCGGAAGTGATGCCGGTGGAGCCTTTACGGAACGTACCCAGGCCGTCCTTGAGGTCGGCAAAGCCTGCCGTGCCGAAGTCTGGGCAGGCCTGCCCGGTAAGCGCATCAACTGCACCCAGGCGGATGTCGTTGGTGCCCCAGATGATGCGTTTGGCGCACAGCCCGCTGGCATTGGGTACTTCGTAGTACGAGACACCACGGCAATAGGCACCGCCGTTGGCGAAGTAGCCCGGGTCGACTTTCGAATCGTAGCGCCAGTTCTCTTTGCCGTTGGTCGCGTTCAACGAAATGATGATTTGCTTCGGCGTGCAGGTATACAGCGAGTCGCCAACCTTGATGGGGGTCGCCTCGTTCAGATACTTGGTTTTTTCGCCAGGCTGTTTGACATCGCCATGGTGGTATTCCCACGCCTTGACCAGGCCGGAAACGTTAGCTGGAGTAATCTGCGCTGCAGCGGAATAGTGGTTGCCGAGGTTCGAGCCGGCATAGGCGGTCCAGTTGGTCTTGTCGTGAGACGCGGCGACGTTGGCGTCTGGTGATGCCACCGTGCTGCGGCTGAACGGTTGCTGTGAATGCGCGGTGATCGCCGGCGAGTCGGCCAGATGAACGGTGTTCGGGAAGAACAGCGGTGCCAGGATGGTGGCCGCCATCAGCAGCGGCAGCACGCCCATGATGCTGAAGTACAGTGCCTTGTTGATTTTGGCGAAGTCGCGGCGGACCAGTGGCCAGAAAGCCAGAAAGATCACACTGAGCAGTACCAGCCAGGCCAGGCGTGGAAGATAGGCCCAGCCGTTGTAGCCCGACTCCCAGATCGCCCAACCGTAGGTGGCCAGGGATGCTGCGCCATAGAGGTAGATTCCGACCGCCTTCTTCAGGCCCATGAGTGCGGCGGCCAGCAACAATACGGTGCCCATCATCGCGTAGTACGGCGAGCCACCGGCATTGACCAGCGCGCCTCCCTGATAGGCCAGTGTCAGGCCAAGCAGGGCCAGCAGAATCGTGTAGACCCCGAACAGAAGGCTCGAGACCCCCGTCCCTTTAGCCAACGTTCCTCGTTCCATTGCATCCATTCCTGTGTGATTCGGTGCCACAGTGCGTCCGAGCGGTGCGCATATTGCTTATTGTTACAATGAAATACAATAAGTGGCGCGAAATTTACGGCGAGCGCTGATTTTTCAGGTTGCTTTGTATCTTGTGTCAAAAGGAGGCAATAGCTAAGCTGCCATGCCTGATTCACGCGCGGGTTTGAAGGGAGGTGGGAGAAGGGTTATGCCGGCTGGCTTTCCTGCAAGGCAGCCTGGCCGGTTTTGAGGCGGCCTACTTCGTCCAGATGTTTCCAGAGAAACCGTGCCGCCTCTTCGCGCCGACCGGATTCGATCAGGTCGAGCAGGTGCAGGTGCTCCAGGCATTGCGTCATCAGGCGACTGCGGTCGACATTGGCTTTGTAGCTCATGAAGCGTCTGAGCTGGTTTTGCCGGCGTATGGCATCGATGAAGAAGAGGTTGCCCGAGCATTGCACGATCATTTCGTGAAACTGGGCGCCGATTTCAAACAGTTGGGCACGTGACAGCGTGTGAATCTCGCCGTCGAGCATGGCCTGCTGTTGCGCCCTGGCTTTGGCAAAGGCGGCCTGGTTCACGTTGTAGCCCGGCTCACGCAGTGCGGCCGGCTCGATGGCCATGCGGAAGCGGTAGCTCTGGATGTGGGTCTGGGCGTTGTGCACGAATTCGTTGAGGCTCCAGCCTTGCCCGGGCTTGCGCTCGACCATGGCCTCGCTTGCCAGCCGGTTGAGGACCTTGAGCAGTTGCCCGCGAGGCACAGAGTAGCGTCGCAGGAGCTGGGCTTCGAAGAATTCGGCAGGGATTTCCCCGTTGAGGATGTCGTCCACCACACGCAGGTAGAAGTCTTCGAAGGGGTCGCAGACGGGCGGTACGGTGGCTTCCTGGATCTGCCCGGCGTCCTGTTTCAGAAAATAGCCGCGATTGGGCTCCTGGACCGCGATGTTCCACTCGGCGAGCAGGGCGAATACCCTGCGGATCGGGGAGCGGGAGACATCGAAGGCTTGGGCGAAGGTTTGCTCGCGCAATGGCTCGCCGGCCTTCATCGACCGGGCGCGGATCATCTCGATGACGCGAGGGGCCAATTGCAGGGCGAGGTCTTTCTTGATCACAGGCTGTATTCCGAATGTTTGACTTCAGTCGATCCGGCAGATTTGGGTCGGACTGGGGCAGGAAAATACCACACACGAAGGACCTGAGTATCTGCACGCAGCGAGCTGGCGCAGTTGCCGCCAGCGCAGTGCCTGAGCCGCGGCTCAGGATTTGGAACGACGAATGTTTTCTTCCCGGGATGGATCTTTACACATGCTCAAATTCAATGCTCACCTCGGCTTCCAGTTCAACGAAATGCCTTTTCTGCAGCGTATCGAAGCCGCCGCTGCCGCCGGATTTCGCGCGGTGGAATTCCCCTCGCCCTATGAGTTGGATGCGAGTTTGTTGGCTGATGAACTGGCGAAGTACGCGTTGCCATTGGTCCAGTTTGCCGCACCGGCTGGCGTTTCCAAGGGCATTGCTGCGGTGGCGGGCAGGGAACCCGAGTTTCGTGACGGGTTGCGCCAGGCAGCCAGCTATGCCCGCACACTGGCATGTACGGATGTGCACCTGATGTCCGGGATAACCCACGAGGATGGCGCCGGCAAGGTGTACGCGAGCAACCTGGACTATGCCGTGAAGTACTTCGAGGACCAAGGGCTGCGGCCATTGATCGAAGTGATCTGCACGCAGGAAATGCCAGGGTATTACATGTCCGACTTCAGCAAGGCACAGCAGGTGCTGGAGACGCATGTGAGTCTCGGGCTGATCCTTGATCTTTACCATGCGCAGTTGTTGACCGGAAATGCGGCCGATGTGTTGGCACAGTTCTTTGAGCGGACGGTGCATGTGCAGGTGGCCGACTGTCCTGGGCGGCATCAACCGGGGACGGGGCAGATGGATATTGCAGGGTTGTTTGCGACGCTGGAGCAGCGCGGGTATGCGGGCTGGGTCGGGTGTGAGTACCGGCCTACGGGCGCTACTGCGGATAGCCTTGGCTGGCTTGGTCAGTACGCCTCATGAAAGCCCTGTGCGCTGGCCCGTTCCAGAACCCTTGAAAAAAAACCGATGCCAGAAGACTGGCATCGGTTTTTCGAGGAAGCCCGGCGTGGATGGCAATGCTGGACTGCCAGCATTACGGCGCGAGGCCGGGTTTCTTGCTCAAGGCTGAGGGACTCAGGCCTTGAAGGTCTTGCCTTCGAACTGCTCGGCAACGAAGGCCCAGTTGACCAGGTTCCAGAACGCCTCGACGTACTTCGGACGCAGGTTGCGGTAGTCGATGTAGTAGGCGTGTTCCCAGACGTCGCAGGTCAGCAGCGGGGTGTCGCCGCTGGTCAGTGGGCAGCCGGCGCCGATGGTGCTGGCCAGGGCCAGGGAACCGTCAGCTTTCTTCACCAGCCAGCCCCAGCCGGAACCGAAGGTGCCAACCGAAGTCTTGGTGAACTCTTCCTTGAACTTGTCGAAGGAACCGAAAGCGGCGTTGATGGCGTCAGCCAGTGCACCGGTAGGCTGGCCGCCGCCGTTTGGCGACAGGCAGTTCCAGTAGAAGGTGTGGTTCCAGACTTGAGCGGCGTTGTTGAAGATGCCGCCCGAAGAGCTCTTGACGATCTCTTCCAGGGTCTTGCCTTCGAATTCGGTGCCTGGGACCAGGTTGTTCAGGTTCACGACATAGGTGTTGTGGTGCTTGTCGTGGTGATACTCCAGGGTTTCCTTGGAGATGTGCGGCTGCAGGGCATCATGGGCGTACGGCAGCGGCGGCAATTCAAAAGCCATGGTGGATCTCCTGATTCAGGTCTGTTTGCGGTTTGCGCAAGGCCGATCACGGGCGGCCCGATAAGCGTCGGCGAGTCTGTACTCTTTGCGACGCAAGGGCTGGATCATAGCACCGGGCCCGGCGCATAACCACGCAACAAACATAGGGAATAGAGGTTCCGGAGGGGTTGGGCTGTACCGACCAGTGGCTCGCCGTTGCGTTGGTGTTGCCAGTGAGGGCGAGCGTCGCTCGATCTGGCAGGCGATGAATATGCCGCACCAAGCCCCGAGGTCAGTTGAAGATCAATTGTGCCGCCACCGCGAACATCATCACCGCCACCATCAGGTCGAGCATGCGCCAGGTCGCAGGCCGCGCCAGCCACGGTGCCAGCCACGCCGCGCCAATGGCCAGGGTCGAGAACCACAGCAGCGAAGCGCTGGCCGCACCGGCCACGTAGGCGCCAGGGGCGGACTGTTGGGCGCCCAGCGAGCCGATCAGCAACACCGTATCGAGGTACACGTGCGGGTTCAGCAGGGTCACCGCCAGGGCGCTGAGCAGTACGGCGCGACGTGAGCGAACGCCCTGGCCTTGCTGGTGCTGCAGGCTCTGCTTGGAGCAGGCACTGCGCAGCGCCTTGGCGCCGTACCAGATCAGGAACACTGCGCCGCCCCAGCGGGCGATTGCCAGCAAGGTCGGGTTGTGTGCCAGCACGGTGGCCAGGCCGAATACCCCGGCGGCCACGAGGATGGCGTCACAGACGATGCACAGCGCTGCCACCGGCAGGTGATGCTCACGGCGCAGGCTCTGGGCGAGGACGAAGGCGTTCTGGGCGCCGATGGCCATGATCAGGCCGAAGGCCACCAGCATGCCATTGAGATAGCTTTGCCACATGGCAGGGCTCTCCAAAAAGGGTCACGGAAGATGCTGGCCATTGTGATGTTCGGCGCTGTATAAGAAAAACAAATAAAGCTGATCACCCATTAGGAAAATCGATGTTCGACTACAAACTGCTGGCTGCCCTCGCGGCCGTGATCGAACAAGGCGGTTTCGAGCGTGCGGCGCAGGTGCTGGGCTTGTCGCAATCGGCCATTTCCCAGCGCATCAAGTTGCTTGAGGCGCGGGTCGGCCAGCCGGTGTTGGTACGTGCCTCGCCGCCCGGCACGACCGAAGTCGGTCGGCAGCTACTCAACCATGTGCAGCAGGTGCGCCTGCTTGAACGCGACCTGCAGCGCCAGGTACCGGCGCTGGATGAAGAGGGCATGCCGGAGCGCCTGCGTATCGCCCTCAACGCCGATAGCCTGGCCACCTGGTGGGCCGGCGCGGTGGGCAACTTCTGCGCACAACAGAACGTGCTGACCGACCTGGTGGTTGAGGACCAGGAAGTGGGCCTGAAACGCATGCGTGCCGGCGAAGTGGCGGCCTGCCTGTGTGGGAGCGAGCGGCCGGTAGCCGGCGCACGCAGTTTGCCACTGGGGGCCATGCGCTACCGGGCATTGGCCAGTCCCGTGTTCATGGCGCGGCACTTCCCCCAAGGTTTTGTCGCCAGCCGCCTGGCCCGTACGCCAGCGATCGTGTACGGCCCGGACGATTTCCTGCAGCATCGCTACCTGGCATCGCTGGGCATAGAGGGTGGTTTCCTGCACCACCTGTGCCCTTCATCCGAAGGCTTCCTGCGCATGACCGAGGCCGGGTTGGGATGGGGCCTGGTGCCCGAACTGCAGGCCCGGGAGCAACTGGCCAGTGGGCAATTGGTGGAAATCTGCCGCGATACCCCTATCGATGTGCCGCTGTACTGGCATCATTGGCGCAATGGCGGGCAATTGCTCGCGCAACTGACCGACCACCTGCGGCACACCGCACAGCATTGGCTGGTGCCCTTGTAGCCGTGGCTGGCGTCAGTTGCATCTGAAATCTGGCAAGACGGAGTGTTACATGCGAATTCTGGTCACCGGCGCGAGTGGCTTCATTGGCGGGCGTTTTGCGCGTTTCGCCCTGGAGCAAGGCCTGGACGTGCGCGTCAGCGGCCGCCGTGCCGAAGGGGTCGAGCATCTGGTCAAGCGTGGCGCACAGTTCATCCCGGGTGATCTGGGTGACGCCGAGCTGGCCCGGCGTTTGTGCCAGGGTGTCGAAGCCGTGGTGCATTGCGCTGGCGCGGTGGGTAACTGGGGGCGCTATCAGGATTTCTACCAAGGCAACGTGGTGGTGACCGAGAACGTGGTCGAGGGCTGCCTGAAAGAGCACGTACGGCGCCTGGTGCATCTGTCTTCGCCGTCGATTTACTTCAATGGCCGTTCGCGTCTGGACGTCCGTGAAGACCAGGTACCGCGTCGCTTCCACGATCACTATGGGCAAACCAAGTACCTGGCCGAGCAGAAAGTGTTCGGTGCCCAGGAGTTCGGCCTGGAAGTGCTGGCGCTGCGTCCGCGCTTCGTTACCGGTGCGGGCGATGCCAGTATCTTCCCGCGGCTGATGCAGATGCAGCGCAAAGGGCGTGTGGCGATCATCGGCAACGGCCTGAACAAGGTCGATTTCACCAGTGTGCACAACCTCAACGAGGCGCTGCTAAGTGCATTGTTCGCTGATGACCGGGCGCTGGGCCAGGCGTACAACATAAGCAACGGCCAGCCACTGCCGCTGTGGGACGTGGTCAACTACGTGATGCGCCAGATGCAGCTTCCCCAGGTGACCCGCTACCGTTCCTATGGTCTTGCCTACAGCCTGGCCGCGCTCAACGAGGCGGCCTGCATGTTATGGCCAGGGCGCCCGCAACCGACCTTGTCGCGCCTGGGGATGCAGGTGATGAGCCGTGATTTCACCCTGGATATCAGCCGTGCCCGGCAGTACCTGGACTACCAACCCAAGGTCAGCCTGTGGACGGCGCTGGATGAATTCTGCGGCTGGTGGAAGCATTTGCCGCCCGGCTGACAATGGTCATCAATGCGCCGCGCTGGCGGTTTATACTCGTGCCTCTTTGTGACTACCGCGGTTGAATGTATCCATGCGTAACCATGCTCACGATGACTTTGATGACGTGCCTGCCTTGCGGGCGGGCACCGTTGATGATGACGAACTGATGCCGGCGCATGTGATGCGCAGCCGCCAGAAAGCCGCCCGCGGGGCTAGCACGGCGCCGTTGTGGGCGTTGATCGGTGCCGCGTTCATCGCGTTGGCGGGCCTGGGTTGGTGGAGCTTTCAGCAGATCTCGCTGATGGAGCAGCAACTGGTGGCGACCCAGGAAAGCTTTGCCCGCATCAGTGAAGAGGCGGCTGGCCGCCTTCAGGCGATCAGTGGCAAGGTGGCGGCCAGTGAGTCTGGCGCCACTACCAGCAGTGAGGCATTGAAGCTACAGCTGCGCCAGTTGCAGCAGGGTGTTGCCGGGCAGACCGGCGACCTGGGCAAGCGTCTGGAGCAGGTGCTGGCCGATACCCGAGAACAGCAGAAGGCTGTGACCGAGCTGCAAAGCCAGTTGCAGGCGCAACTGAAGCTGGTGAATGGCGAGTTGGCGGCGCTGCGTTCGGGCCAGGTCGATGGTGGCAAGCTGGATGCCCAGTTCAAGAGCCTGAGCGAGCAGGTTGCCGCGCTGAAAGCCTCACAGGTGGATGGCGGCCAGCTGGACGGCCAGCTCAAGAGTTTGGGTAGCGAGGTGGCGGCCTTGAAGAAACAGGGCAACCCAAGCGCTGAGATTCAGAGCCTGCAGCAGGACATGCTGGTGTTGAAGAGCCAGGTCGACAACCGCCCGGCCGCGGCGTCATCCAGTGGTGCTTCGGTGCAGGAGTTCGATGCCTTCCGTGCGCAGATGACGCGTAACCTGAATACGCTGCAGAGCCAGATTCAGAACCTGCAGCAACAGATCAACGCTCGGCCGTGACGCCGCAGGGGAGGGCGTTGCCCTCCTATCGCGACACAAGGCCGCTCCCACTATGTACGGTGTACGCCGATTGAGCTGCGCCCCGGCAATCTTGATTACAACCGCGGGTAGTCGATGTACCCCACCGGCCCCTTGCCATAGAAGGTTTCGGGATGTGCCTCATTCAACGGCGCATCCGCTGCCAGCCGTGCTGGCAGGTCGGGGTTGGCGATGAACGGCACACCAAACGCCACGGCATCCGCTTTGCCACTGGCCAGGGCCGCAGTGGCACTGGCCTTGTCGAACCGCTCGTTGACGATGTACGGGCCACCGAATGCCTCTTTGATCAGCGGCCCGATGCTGTCGTCGGCTTCCCGCTCCCGCGAGCAGATGAAGGCGATGCCGCGCTTGCCCAGCGCTCGGGCCACATAGGTGAAGGTCTCGGCGCGGTCGGCGTCGCCCATGTCATGGGCGTCGGCTCGCGGTGCCAGGTGCACACCTACGCGCTGCGCGCCCCACACTTCAATGGCCGCATCGGTCACCTCCAGCAGCAGGCGCGCGCGGTTTTCCAGCGAGCCACCGTAACGGTCGGTGCGCTGGTTGGTGCTGCTTTGCAGGAATTGGTCGAGCAGGTAACCGTTGGCGCCATGGATCTCCACACCATCGAAACCGGCAGCCTTGGCATTTTCGGCACCACTGCGGTAGGCCTCGACGATGTCGTTGATTTCTTCGGTTTCCAGCGCCCGCGGGGTAGGGTAGTCACTCAGCGGGCGCACCAGGCTCACATGGCCCTTGGGCTGGATCGCGCTGGGGGCCACAGGCAGTTCGCCATTCAGATAGCTGGGGTGGGAGATACGACCCACGTGCCACAGCTGCAGGAAGATGCGACCGCCCGCGGCATGTACGGCCTTTGTCACATTGTTCCAGCCACGTACCTGTTCATCGTTCCAGATGCCGGGGGTATCTGGGTAGCCGACGCCCATTGGGCTGACCGAAGTGGCCTCGCTGAGGATCAGCCCGGCGCTGGCACGTTGTACGTAGTATTCGGCCATCAGCGCATTGGGCACACGGCCTTCATCGGCACGGCAGCGGGTGAGCGGGGCCATGATGATACGGTTGGGCAGTTGCAGGTCGCCCAGTTTGATCGGATCGAAAAGCGTGGTCATTGTGGTTACCTGCCTTGTCAAAGTGCTTGGCGCAGTTGTTCGAGGAACGCCTGGATGGTGGCTTCGTCGCGTTTGAAGAAGTGCCATTGGCCAATCTTCTGGCTGCTGATCAGCCCGGCGCGCTGCAACGTGGCCAGGTGGGCAGAGACGGTCGACTGCGACAGGCCGCAGCGTTGGTCGATTTGCCCCGCACACACACCGTTTTCGGTGCTGTGGTACTGGTCCGGAAACTGGGTTGCCGGGTCTTTCAGCCAGCTGAGAATTTCTCGCCTGACCGGGTGGGCCAGTGCTTTTATGATTTCGTCGAGATCGAGTGGCATGGTTTGAGGCTCGTTGTAGCGGTATATCGCGATAGGCCGAAATATAATTCGCTGAATTCCGATATACAAATACGAAGGCGTTCTGAGCTGAGCGCGAATCGATATATCGCGTTATAACGATATGCTGGGTGGCGATGCTAGACTGCGCTCATGAACTACCTCGCACACTTGCACCTGGGCGGCCCGGCGCCGCAACAACTGCTTGGCAGCCTGTATGGCGACTTTGTCAAAGGCTCCTTGGAAGGGCGCTTTCCGCCTGCGCTGGAGGCGGCCATCCGGCTGCACCGGCATATCGACAGTTACACTGACCAGCATCCGTTGGTGCTGGCGGCTCTGGCACGTTTTCCGCGCGAGCGGCGGCGCTTTGCCGGCATCGTCCTGGATGTGTTTTTCGACCATTGCCTGGCACGGCACTGGGGCAACTACGCCGATCAGCCGCTGGAGCAGTTCACTGGCGCGTTTTATCGGGTATTGCTGGCAGAGCCCGAGCTGCCTGGGCGGCTGGCGCGGATTGCGCCGTTCATGGCAGCGGATGACTGGCTAGGGGCGTATGGCGATTTCGACACGCTGGAGCAGGTGTTCAACGGCATTGCCCGGCGCTTGTCACGGCCTGAGGGGATGGCCGGGGTGATGGTGGAACTGGAGCGACTGTATGAGCCGCTGCTGGCGGATTTTCGCGAGTTCTACCCGCAGCTGCAGGCGTTTGCGGCGGTAGGGCGGATGTCTGACAGTTAGAGGTGTGTGGGTGATACTGGCCCCTTCGCGGGTAAACCCGCTCCTACGGGCAATGCGCTCGGTGTAGGAGCGGGTTCACCCGCGAAAGGGCCAGAACAGGCAGTACACGCATTCAGGCAGCCCGCGCCTGTCGACGTGGCGCCATCTCTACGTCTTCAACCCCAAACAGCGCCAGGTGAATCGCCTGCTGTGCCTGCAATGCCAGCACCGCACGTTCCTTGCCCACGCTACCTATTGGCTGCAGGAGGTGGATGCACACCTCGCCCCGCGGCAGGGCGAACAGGCGCATAAGGTGGGACACCAGGTCGTCCTCACCAATGAACGGCGCTACCGGGTCGATCTGGCCATCACGCAGGTACTGGATAGCGACTGGCTGCACTGCCACGCCACGGTCGATGGCACCTGCCAGCAGGCGGCCATGAAAGGTGCGCAACGTGCGGCCGCTGGTAGTGGTACCTTCGGGGAATATGAGCAGCGGGCGGGCCAGCCCCAGTTGCCCGGCGATCTGTTCGCGCAGGCGCTGACTGTCGCCACCACCACGGCGAATGAACAGCGTGCCGGCCTTTTCCGCCAGCCAGCCGGCCACCGGCCAGTGGCGCACTTCGGCCTTGGACAGGAAAGACAGCGGCGTGAGCATGCCAAGCAGGGGGATGTCGGTCCAGGAAACATGGTTGCTGACCCATAGCATCGGTCGCTGTGGAAGTTCGCCAACTACCTTCACGTCGAAGGGCAGGGCGGCGACCAGGCGCTTCATGAACAGGCAGGTCCAGCGCTGGCGCCGTTCGATCGGCGCCTTGAAGCCCAAGCGTTCGCCAAAGGCGATAATGCTGGCCATCAGCATGCCTTGCGCCAGCACCAGCAGCAGTCGGATGAGGCGGGCCAGTACCCGCAACTTCGGCATCAGACCGCCGCCTTGAAGTGGCGGGCGTAGCGTGGGCACAGCTCGTCGCGTTTGAGCAGGATGAACACGTCTGCCACCTGGAAATCCTCGTCCCAGCATGGCTCGCCGCAAATCTTCGCGCCCAGGCGCATATAGGCCTTGAGCAGCGGGGGCATTTCGGCAATGACGTTATTGGGCAGGGCCAGTTTCGGCAGCGGGTTCTTCGGCTCGGCACGCAAGTGTTCGGTGCACAGGTAACGTTCACGCAGGCGCTGCATCACTGCATGGGCCTGCACGCCGCCGTCCTGCATGGGGATACTGGCGCAGCCCATCAGATAGCTGTAGCGACCCTCGTTGAGCACCTCGGCCAGTTCGCCCCAGAGCACGGCGATGGTACCGCCGTTGCGGTAGTCGGGGGCGACGCAGGTACGGCCCAGTTCGAGGATTGGGCCTTGCAGCTGCAACAGGCCGTGCAGGCTGAATTCTTCTTCGCTGTAGAAACGGCCCAGGCTGCTGGCGGCCTGGTGATCGAGCAGGCGGGTGGTGGCAACCAGTTCGCCGGTGCTCAGATCGCGTACACCAATGTGGCGGCAGTGCACGTCGTAGTCGTCCATGTCCAGGCCCTGCTCGGCACCTTTGAGCTTGGCCTTGAATTCTGCGCTGAATACGGTATAGCGCAGAGCCTGGGCTTCTTGCAGCGCCGCGGCGCCAACCAGGCGTTCGGCTTGCAGACGGCGTTCAGTGCTGTAGTCGCCAGCGGTAGCGATCCGAGTCATTACGAGTCTCCATAAGCCAGCCAAGAAGGGTTGCGGCCGGTCGGCTTTGTTGTGCAAAGTCAGCCTAGGTAGACCCAGTGTCACCCCTGTGAATGTTTGGTGATGCTTGCGTGACACACCCTGAGCCTTAACTGAAAGCCCTCCAGCAAGGAGCTGTTCCATGGCCTGGTTGCAACGACTCAACGATCCGCTTCGCCTCGCGCCGACAGGCACCCTGGGCGAAACCTACGCCGCGCTGCTTGAGCGCCTCGGCCCGGTTGCCCCGTTCGAATTGGCGGTACTGGGTGGGCGTGCAATGGCCACCCCGGGCCTGGCCTTCCTGGTGGGTTACCAGGCTGCCCTTCGCGTGCTGTGGCCCAGTGCGCCGCACAGCCTTGGCGCCTTGTGTGCCACCGAGCGGCGCAGCGTGCGGCCGGCAGACATGCACACACGGCTGGACGCTCTGCGGCTGTCGGGCTGCAAAGACTTCGTTACCGCAGGCCTGGAGGCGGAGTGGTTGCTGGTGGCGGCGCGTAGCGAAGCGGCTGGCGCGGCGCCACAACTGAGCTTGGCGGTGGTCTACCCCGGGGAGCCTGGGGTGACACTGGAGCCATTGCCGACCCTGCCGCTGATGCCGGAAGTCGGGCACGGCCGACTGCTGCTGGAGCAGGCATCGTGCGAGTTGCTGGCCGGTGACGGCTGGGATGCCTACGTGAAGCCGTTCCGTTCGCTGGAGGATTTGTATGTGCTCACGGCGCTGACCGCTTGGTTGTATGGCGTTGGGCAGGAGTGCGCCTGGCCGCAGGGGCTTCGCCTGCAGTTGCTTGGGCTGTTGGCCGGCTGCGCCGAGGGTAGCCGGCAGTGTGCCGATAGCATGGGTTGTCACTTGTTGCTGGGCGGGTTGTTTGCACAGTTCCAGGCGTTGCGGGGGGAGATCGATGCGGCGTTGGCGACAGGGCCGGGGCATTGGGCGCACATCTGGCAGCGTGACCAAGGGGTGATGGCGCTGGCGGCGTCGGCACGGGAGAAGCGGCTGAACAAGGCGTGGGTTGCTGCGGGTTTGTCATGAATGGCTGACAGGTTTGTGTGAACCGATGAGCCGCGGCGTGGTACCTGTGGGGGCGGGGTTAGGTGCAAAGCGGCCGGTACTGGCAGCAGAAAACCTGAAAGACATGTCCTTTTATCGCGCTTGATCCCCGCAAATCCCAGCCGTTGACGTATCATTGGCCGCCTGACGGCAACCCCTCCAGGATCGCTTGCGCATGCTCGCCCTTCTTATCCAGACCCTGAACATCACGGCACCGGTTTTCGCCATGCTGTTCATGGGCGTCCTGCTCAAACGCATTCACTTGATCGACGACAACTTCAACCGCGTCGCCTCGCAGCTGGTATTCAACGTCTGCATGCCGGCGCTGCTCTTCCTCGGCATCTACCACGCCGACCTGGCCGCAGCGGTCAAGCCCGGTGTCATCCTGTATTTCATCGTCGCCACCCTGGCCGGTTTCGCCCTTGCCTGGGGCATGGCCATCTGGCGCAGCCCGATGGCCGACCGAGGCATCTATACCCAGGGCGCCTTCCGCGGCAACAACGGTGTGATCGGCCTGGCCCTGGCCGCCAGCCTGTACGGTGACTATGGCATTTCCCTGGGGGCAGTACTCGCAGGCCTGGTCATCCTCATGTACAACTCGCTGTCAGCGGTGGTTCTGGCGGTGTACAGCCCGGACCTCAAGTCCGACCCGTGGAGCATCTGCAAGAGCATTTTCAGCAACCCGCTGATCATCAGCGTGCTGGTGGCCGCGCCGATGGCTTACGGCCAGGTGCCATTGCCCAACTGGCTGCTGACCTCGGGCGACTACCTGGCACAGATGACCCTGCCGCTGGCGCTGATCTGTATCGGTGGCACGCTGTCGCTGGCAGCGCTGCGTAACTGTGGCCGGCTGGCCATCGATGCCAGCCTCGTGAAAATGCTCTGGCTGCCGCTGCTCGGCACCCTTGGGGCCTGGTTGTGCGGGTTTCGCGGGGCGGAGCTGGGCATCCTGTTCCTGTACATAGGCAGCCCGACCGCTGCGGCCAGCTACGTGATGGCGCGGGCGGCCAACGGCAATCATGAACTGGCCGCGTCGATCATCGTGATTACCACGCTAATGGCGGCGATCACCACCAACATTGGTATTTTCATCTTGCAGTGGGGCGGATGGATCTAGATCCTTGACTGCAAATAACAGCAACAACACTGCCTCACTGAGCTAAAGGACACTTCATGCAAGACCAGAGCACGCCCGAGCGGTTACAGCGCGGGCTGAAGAATCGCCATATCCAGCTGATCGCGCTGGGCGGGGCCATCGGTACCGGGTTGTTCCTGGGCATTGCCCAGACCATCCAGTTGGCCGGCCCCTCCGTGTTGCTGGGCTACGCCATCGCCGGCCTGATGGCCTTCCTGATCATGCGCCAGCTGGGTGAAATGGTGGTGGAAGAGCCGGTTGCCGGCAGCTTCAGCCACTTCGCCCACCAATACTGGAGCGAGTTCGCCGGCTTTGTCTCAGGCTGGAATTACTGGGTGGTGTACGTGCTGGTCGGCATGGCCGAGCTGACGGCAGTCGGTATCTACGTGCAGTACTGGTGGCCGGACTTCCCCACCTGGGCCACGGCGGCGATCTTCTTCGTGGTGATCAACCTGATCAACCTGACCCAGGTAAAGGTCTATGGCGAGATGGAGTTCTGGTTCGCCCTGGTCAAGGTAGTAGCCATCGTCAGCATGATCGGCTTTGGTGCCTGGTTGCTGGGCAGCGGTCATGGTGGCCCGGATGCCAGCGTGGCCAACCTGTGGCAGTACGGCGGCTTCTTCCCTAACGGCGTCACGGGTCTGGTAATGGCCCTGGCGGTGATCATGTTCTCGTTTGGTGGCCTGGAGTTGGTCGGCATCACGGCTGCCGAGGCTGACAACCCGCGCGAGAGCATCCCCAAGGCCACCAACCAGGTGGTGTACCGCATCCTGATTTTCTACATCGGTGCCTTGGCAGTGCTGTTGTCGCTGTACCCGTGGCAGAAGGTGGTGCAGGGCGGCAGCCCGTTCGTGATGATCTTCCACGAACTGGACAGCGACCTGGTGGCGACCATCCTCAATATCGTGGTGCTGACGGCTGCGCTCTCGGTGTACAACAGCTGTGTGTACGCCAATAGCCGTATGCTGTTCGGCCTGGCCAGCCAGGGCGATGCGCCGCGTCAGTTGCTGAAGGTGAGCCGTAGCGGCGTACCGCTGACTGCGCTGGCCGTGTCGGCCTTTGCGACCGGCCTGTGCGTGCTGATCAATTACCTGATGCCGGGCGGGGCCTTTGGCTTGCTGATGGCGTTGGCAGTGTCCGCGTTGGTGATCAACTGGGCGAGCATCAGCATTACCCACCTCAAATTCCGCAAGGCCAAGCTGGCCGCCGGGATCACCCCCTTCTACAAAAGCCTGGGGCACCCACTGACCAACTACCTGTGCCTGGCGTTCATCGTGCTGATCCTGGTGGTGATGTACCTGACGCCGCCGATTCGCATCTCGGTAATGCTGATCCCGGCATGGATCGCTGTGCTGTGGGTGGCCTTCAAGCTGAAGAAGGCTCGCCAGGCCAAGGGCTGATCGGGTTTGTTCGTAAGGGGCATGCCGTTAGGTTTTCGGCGCCTGTGAGATCGAGCGCCGCCCGCGCGGCGCTCGATCTCACAGGCGATGAAAGCCTAAAGGCATGCGTCTGGCGGCCCTGACGCGTGCCCCTTCCATGCCCCTCAATGCTGCCTCCGCCAGGCACGCACAGTGGTGTACAGCAACACCGCAGCGAGCACCGGCAGTACATAGAACAGCATCAATCGCTCCAGGCGGCCAGCCAGCGGCATACCCATGGTAAAAGCCGCCACATGAAGGCCGTAGGCCAGGTACAGGCAAAGAAACACCAGGCCTTCGGCGCGAGTGATGCGGTAACCGGAATAGAACACTGGCAGGCTCAGGACAGCAACGCCGAGCATTACAGGCAGATCGAAAGACAGCGCGTTAGGCGAGATCGACAGGGGTTCCGGGGTGATCAGTGCGGTCAGGCCCAGTACGGCCAGCAGGTTGAACAGGTTGCTGCCGATCACCGTGCCCACGGCGATCTCCCGTTCGCCACGCAAGGCGGCGATCAGCGCAGCGGCCAGTTCCGGCATGGAGGTGCAGATGGCGACGACCGTCAGGCCGATAATACGCTCGGACAGGCCCAGGTCGGTGGCCATCTCGATGGCAGCTTCCAGTAGCAAGTGGCCCGCCAGGCTCAGCAGGCCAAGGCCGACCAGTATCTGCAGCAGCGTACCTGACCAGAAGCGCCCGGCCCCGGACCTGGCGGCGTCCGGGGCCGGGTAGGTGCGTGCGTAATGGCGCGACTGATGCCAGAGCATTGCCAGGTAACCGGCCAGCCCCAGCAATAGCAGTGCCCCTTCAACCCTACCCAGGTGGGCATTGGCGGACAGTGCATACACCAGCCCGCTGGCGACGATCATCAAGGGAAGATCCAGGCGCACCAGCTGACGAGACACCCGTAGCGGGATGATCAGCGCGGCCAGGCCGAGAATGACCAGCACGTTGAAGATGTTGCTGCCGATCACGCTGCCTACTGCCACATCCGGCGCGCCCTGGTAGGCGGCCTGCAGGCTTACGGTCAGTTGTGGCGCGGTACTGCCGAAGGCCACCAGGCTCAGGCCTATGATCAGCGGGCGAACGTGCAGGCGTTGCGCCAGGCGCAAGGCGGAGCGCACCAATAGCTCGGCGCCACCGATCAGCAACAACAGGGCAACGCCCATTTGCAGCAGGCTAAAAGTGGGGAGGGTGGCCAGGTCGAAAATGGTCGGACTCCTGTCGCGTCAGTCGCTAAGCCCTTGTACGCGCACGCGCGCTGTTCCGCTACGGAGCATACCGATTTTTTCTGCTGCTGCGCGAGACAGGTCGATCAGGCGGCCGCGGGTGTGCGGGCCACGGTCGTTGATGCGTACCACCACACTGCGCTGGTTGGCCATGTTGGTCACCCGTACACGTGTGCCGAAGGGCAGGCTGCGGTGCGCGGCGGTGAGGCCGTGCTGGTTGAACGGTTCGCCACTGGCGGTGCGTTTGCCATGGTGGCGCGAGCCGTAGTAGGAAGCGGTGCCCGTCTGGTCGTAGCCGCGCGGGTCGATGTCATGGCTGGCGCAGCCGGCCAGGAAAGAAAACAGGGCGAGGGTGCCGAGGGAACGTTTTAGCAAGTCAGGTGCTCTCCGGTGCGACCATTCGCGGGTAAACCCGCTCCTACAGGGAAAACGCTGGCTTGTGTAGGAGCGGCTTCAGCCGCGAACGAGGGCGAAGCCCTCGCAGCATTACAGGGGTAAAACCATCACCCTTCGAGCTTGGCCTTGAGCAATTGGTTCACCTGCCCCGGGTTGGCCTTGCCTTTGGAGGCTTTCATGGCCTGACCGACGAAGAAGCCGAACATCTTGCCGCGCTTGGCCTCATCGGCTGCGCGATATTGTTCGACCTGCTCGGCATTGGCTGCCAGCATTTCGTCGAGCATCTTGTCGATCGCACCCGTGTCGGTAACCTGTTTCAGGCCTTTGCTCTCGATGATGCTGTCGGCATCGCCTTCACCGGCGGCCATGGCCTCGAACACGGTCTTGGCAATCTTGCCGCTGATGGTGTTGTCACGAATGCGCAGCAGCATGCCGCCCAGTTGCGCAGCGCTGACCGGCGCCTGATCGATTTCGACACCCAGCTTGTTCAGCAGGCTACCCAGTTCGACCATGACCCAGTTGGCCGCCAGCTTGGCATCACCGCCGATCTTCACCACTTCTTCGAAGTAGTCAGCCTGTTCGCGGCTGGAAGCCAACACGTTGGCGTCGTAGGCCGACAGACCGTACTGAGTCTGGAAGCGCTCGACCTTCTGTGGCGGCAGCTCTGGCAGGCCGGCGCGAATGGTTTCGAGGAAGCTGTCCTCGATGACCACCGGCAGCAGGTCGGGGTCGGGGAAGTAACGGTAGTCGTTAGCTTCCTCTTTGCTGCGCATGGAGCGGGTTTCGTCCTTGTTCGGGTCGTACAGGCGTGTTTCCTGCACGACTTTGCCACCGTCTTCGATCAGGTCGATCTGGCGCTGGATTTCGCTGTTGATCGCGCGCTCGATGAAACGGAACGAGTTGACGTTCTTGATTTCGCAGCGAGTGCCGAACTCGGTCTGGCCTTTCGGGCGGATCGATACGTTGCAGTCGCAGCGCAGCGAACCTTCGGCCATGTTGCCGTCGCAGATGCCCAGGTAGCGCACCAGCGCGTGGATTGCCTTGACGTAAGCCACGGCTTCCTTGGCGCTGCGCATGTCAGGCTCGGAGACGATTTCCAGCAGCGGGGTGCCGGCACGGTTCAGGTCGATACCGGTGGAGCCGCTGAAGTCTTCGTGCAGGCTCTTGCCGGCGTCTTCTTCCAGGTGCGCGCGGGTTACGCCGATGCGCTTGATGGTGCCGTCTTCCAGCGCGATGTCCAGGTGGCCCTTGCCGACGATCGGCAGGTCCATCTGGCTGATCTGGTAGCCCTTGGGCAGGTCGGGGTAGAAGTAGTTCTTGCGTGCGAACACGTTGCGCTTGCCGATCTCGGCATCGATGGCCAGGCCGAACATGCACGCCATGCGCACGGCTTCCTCGTTCAGCACCGGCAGTACACCGGGCATGCCCAGGTCAACCAGGCTGGCCTGAGTATTCGGCTCGGAGCCAAAGGTGGTAGCGCTGCCGGAGAAGATCTTCGACTGGGTGGCGAGCTGAGTGTGGATTTCCAGCCCGATCACAACTTCCCATTGCATGTGTGAATTCCTCAGAAGCCGTTGGGGGCGCGGGTATGCCAGTCGGTCACCTGTTGGTAGCGGTGCGCGACGTTGAGCAGGCGGCCTTCCTGGAAGTAGGGCGCCAGCAGTTGCACGCCGACCGGCAGGCCGTCGACGAAGCCCGCAGGCATCGACAGGCCAGGCAGGCCCGCCAGGTTGGCGGTGATGGTGTAGACGTCTTCGAGATAGGCGGCAACCGGGTCGCTGCTCTTGGCGCCAAGCTTCCAGGCCGGGTTTGGCGTGGTCGGGCCGAGAATCAGGTCGACATCGTTGAAGGCGGCCATGAAGTCGTTCTTGATCAGGCGGCGGATTTGCTGCGCCTTCACGTAATAGGCGTCGTAGTAGCCGGCCGACAGGGCGTAGGTACCGACCATGATGCGGCGCTGTACTTCAACGCCGAACCCTTCGCCGCGTGAGCGCTTGTACAGGTCGGTGAGGTCTTTCGGCTCTTCACAGCGGTAGCCGAAGCGTACGCCGTCGAAACGCGACAGGTTGGAAGAGGCTTCAGCCGGGGCGATCACGTAGTAGGCCGGAATGGCATGCTGCATGTTCGGCAGGCTGATTTCCTTGACCACTGCGCCGAGCTTTTCCAGCTCTTTGACGCTGGCCTGGACCAGGTCGGCGATGCGTGGGTCTAGACCGGCACCGAAGTACTCTTTCGGCAGACCGATGCGCAGGCCCTGCAGCGAAGCGTTCAGGCTGGCGCTGTAGTCCGGCACCGGTTCTTCGATGCTGGTGGAGTCCTTGGCGTCGAAACCGGCCATACCTTGCAGCAGCAGCGCGCAGTCCTCGGCGGTGCGGGCCAGTGGGCCGCCCTGGTCGAGGCTGGAGGCGTAGGCGATCATGCCCCAGCGCGACACACGACCGTACGTCGGCTTGAGGCCGGTGAGGTTGGTCAGTGCCGCTGGCTGGCGGATCGAGCCGCCGGTGTCGGTGCCCGTGGTGGCGGGCAGCAGGCGCGCGGCCACAGCAGCGGCCGAACCACCGGACGACCCGCCCGGAACGTGCTCGAGGTTCCACGGGTTCTTCACCGCGCCGTAATGGCTGGATTCGTTGGCCGAACCCATGGCGAACTCGTCCATGTTGGTCTTGCCCAGGGTGACCATGCCGGCTTCGGCCAGCTTGGCGACCACGGTGGCGTCATAGGGCGCCTTGAAGTTGTCGAGCATCTTCGAGCCGCAGCTGGTGCGTACGCCGTTGGTGCAGAACAGGTCTTTGTGGGCGATCGGTGCACCCAGCAGCGCGCCGGTTTCGCCAGCGGCGCGACGGGCATCGGCGGCACGCGCCTGAGCCAGGGCCAGGTCGTCGGTGATGCTGATGAAGCTGTTGATCTGCGGGTCGAGCTGTTTGATGCGCGCCAGCAGGGCGCCGGTCAGCTCTTCGGAAGAAAACGATTTGTCGGCGAGTCCGCGGGCGATCTCGGCCAGGGTCAATTGATGCATGGCAGGCTCTATCCCTTACTCGATGACTTTGGGAACCAGGTACAGACCGCTTTCGGTCGACGGCGCGATGGCCTGGTAGGCATCGCGCTGGTTGCTTTCGGTGACTTGGTCAGGACGCAGGCGCTGGCTGGCCTCCAGCGGGTGGGCCAGGGGCTCGATGCCAGTGGTATCGACCGCTTGCATCTGGTCGACCAGGCCGAGAATGCTGTTCAGGGCGTCGGTAATGTGTGGCAGTTCGCCATCATTCAGGCCCAGGCGGGCCAGATGGGCGATCTTTTCCACGTCGCAGCGTTCAAGCGCCATGAGGATCTCCAAGGGAAACAAAGAACGGAATTTGGGTCCGCGGTGAGGAACATGTCAGCTTTCTGGCGGTCTAACGGCCGCGAAATTCTGCTGGCGTGCTCGGAAAAACAGCCAATTTAACATATTGGCTCCTTGCCCAAAATCCCTGCCATTGTTAGAGTTTGCCGCACTTTTTTACCCACGCTTTCCCCAGGGTCACTTTCCCATGTTCAAGAAACTGCGTGGCATGTTTTCCAGCGATCTTTCTATCGACCTGGGTACTGCCAACACCCTTATTTACGTGCGTGAGCGCGGTATCGTCCTGAATGAGCCCTCGGTTGTTGCCATCCGTACCCATGGCAACCAGAAAAGCGTCGTCGCCGTCGGTACCGAAGCCAAACGCATGCTGGGCCGTACGCCTGGCAACATTGCAGCCATTCGTCCGATGAAGGACGGCGTCATTGCCGACTTCAGCGTCTGCGAAAAAATGTTGCAATATTTTATCAACAAGGTTCACGAGAACAGCTTCCTGCAGCCGAGCCCGCGCGTGCTGATCTGCGTGCCGTGCAAGTCGACCCAGGTCGAGCGCCGCGCCATCCGTGAGTCGGCCCTCGGTGCGGGTGCCCGAGAAGTGTTCCTGATCGAAGAGCCAATGGCCGCTGCCATCGGTGCCGGCCTGCCGGTTGAAGAGGCCCGCGGTTCGATGGTCGTCGATATCGGTGGCGGTACCACTGAAATCGCCCTGATCTCGCTCAACGGCGTGGTCTATGCCGAGTCCGTCCGCGTTGGCGGTGACCGCTTCGACGAAGCCATCGTGACCTACGTGCGCCGCAACTACGGCAGCTTGATCGGCGAATCCACCGCCGAACGTATCAAGCAGGAAATCGGTACTGCCTACCCAGGTGGCGAAGTACGTGAAGTCGACGTGCGTGGTCGTAACCTGGCCGAAGGTGTACCGCGTGCCTTCACCCTGAACTCCAACGAAGTGCTCGAAGCGCTGCAGGAATCGCTGGCGACCATCGTCCAGGCGGTCAAGAGCGCCCTCGAGCAATCGCCGCCGGAGCTTGCCTCGGACATCGCCGAGCGCGGCCTGGTGCTGACCGGTGGTGGTGCGCTGCTGCGTGACCTCGACAAACTGCTGGCCCAGGAAACCGGCCTGCCGGTGATCGTCGCCGAGGACCCGTTGACCTGCGTCGCCCGTGGCGGCGGTCGCGCCCTGGAGATGATGGACAAGCACGCGATGGACCTGCTCTCCAGCGAGTGATCCCGCTCGCTGTTCACGAGCGCCCGGTTTACAGGTAGTACGTACAGTGCTACCTGTATGCGCTGGGCTGGCGCCCGTTTGGGCGCCGTATCCGTCAACCCGCAACCAGGCTGGTGCGTTGTTCCATGTCCAATGACCTCCTGAGTCGTCCACGAGGAACGGCCCATTAAACCGCTTTTCTCCAAGGGCCCTTCGCTGGGCGTTCGCCTGCTCGTTCTGGTGGTGATGTCGGTCGCGTTGATGGTTGTCGACGCGCGCTTCGACGTGCTCAAACCCGTGCGCAGCCAGATGGGCCTGGTGCTGATGGAGTCGTACTGGATCACCGATTTGCCACAGCGTGCCTGGCAAGGTGTGGCCGGCCAGTTCGGTAGCCGCACCGAGCTGATTGCCGAAAACGAGAAGCTCAAGACCGAAGCCCTGCTGCTGCAGGGGCGCCTGCAGAAGCTGGCGGCCCTGACCGAGCAGAACGTGCGGCTGCGCGAGCTGCTCAACTCTTCGGCGCTGGTCAACGAAAAGGTTGAAGTTGCCGAGCTGATCGGTGTCGACCCCAACCCGTTTACCCACCGCATTCTGATCAACAAGGGTGAGCGTGATGGTGTGTTCCTGGGCCAACCGGTGCTCGATGCCCGCGGCCTGATGGGCCAGGTCGTAGAGTTGATGCCCTATACCGCGCGGGTGCTGTTGCTGACCGATACCACCCACAGCATTCCGGTGCAGGTCAACCGCAACGGTCTGCGAGCCATCGCCAGCGGCACTGGCAACCCGGAGCGCCTGGAGTTGCGGCATGTGGCCGACACGGCCGACATCAAGGAAGGCGACCTGCTGGTCAGTTCCGGCATGGGGCAGCGCTTTCCTGCCGGCTACCCGGTGGCCACGGTCAACGAAGTGATCCACGATTCCGGCCAACCCTTTGCCATCGTCCGTGCCATCCCCACCGCCGCGCTTAACCGCAGCCGCTACATGTTGCTGGTGTTCAGTGACCGGCGTAGCCCGGAGCAGCGTGCCACCGATGCCGCCATTGCCCAGGAAGAGGCTGACCGAAAGGGGGCTGCACCTGCTGGCCAGCCGGCCGCTACCCGTGATCCGGTCGCACCCGCCGCTGGTACGCCTGCCGCGTCGGTCACACCGGCAGCACCGGCCACTCCGGTCGCGCAGCCAGCAGCCCCGTCTGCTGCACCTGCCACGCCGGCCGCACCCGCTCAACCCCGGAGGCAATGATGGCTGCATCACGCCGCAATAACGGCTGGGTCATCTGGCTTACGTTCGCCATCGGCCTGCTGCTCAGTGTTTCCCCCATGCCGCAGTTCATGGAAGTGTTCCGGCCCATGTGGCTGGCCTTGCTGGTGTCGTTCTGGACCCTTGCCGTGCCGAACAAGGTCGGCATGACCACGGCATTCGTGCTGGGCCTTGCCGAGGACGTGCTGTATGGCACGCTGCTGGGGCAGAATGCGCTGGTCCTTACCCTCATCACCTTTCTGGTGCTGTCCCTGCAGCAGCGTCTGCGCATGTTCCCCATGTGGCAGCAAAGCCTGGTCATTCTGGTGATCTTTGGTATCGCCCAGTTGATCCAGCTGTGGCTCAGTGCACTGACCGGCAACCGCCTGCCCACCCTGGCGCTGGTCTGGTCGGCGGTGATCAGTGCCTTGCTCTGGCCATGGATCAGCTTTGCCTTGCGCGACCTGCGTCGACGCTTGCACATCAACTGACGGCAACGCGCCACTGACAGGGAGATGTCTGCATGACCCCGCTATACCTGGCTTCAGGCTCGCCCCGTCGTCGTGAACTGCTGACGCAGATCGGCGTGCCGTTCATTGTCATCAGTGCCCCCATCGATGAATCTCCGCTACCCAGCGAAAGCGCCCCTGCCTACGTCGAACGCCTGGCCCGGGCAAAGGCCGCCGCCGGCCTGGCCCGTGTCGACGGCCCGGCTGTAGTGCTCGGCGCAGACACTGCCGTGGTGCTCGATGGTCGTATTCTCGGCAAACCGGAAAACCGTGAAGATGCCTTGGCCATGCTGGCTGACTTGTCAGGCCGCGAGCATCAGGTGCTGACCGCTGTCGCCCTGGACGATGGTCAGCGTGTGCACAGTTTTTGCGTGACCAGCACAGTGCGCTTTCGCGCCATCAGCACCGATGAAGCGCAACGCTATTGGGCCAGCGGTGAGCCAGCTGACAAGGCTGGCGGCTATGCCGTCCAGGGGCTGGGTGCGGTCTTCGTCACCGGTCTTTCCGGCAGCTATTCGGCGGTGGTCGGCTTGCCGCTCTGTGAAACGGCCGATTTGCTTGGCCAGTTCGGCATCGCCTGCTGGCAATCGCTCGCGCATACGCCAGAGGTAACAAACCCGCAGTAGCCAGCAGTGCATACGCCATCCATCATTAGAAAGAACCTTTGACGAGAGCCTGCCATGAGTGAAGAGATCCTGATCAACATCACCCCGATGGAGTCACGTGTGGCGGTGGTGGAAAACGGGGTGCTGCAGGAAGTGCATGTCGAGCGCACCCAGCGCCGTGGCATCGTCGGCAATATCTACAAGGGCAAGGTGGTGCGTGTGCTGCCAGGCATGCAGGCGGCCTTCGTCGACATCGGCCTCGAGCGCGCAGCGTTTATCCATGCCTCGGAAATCTCCCAGCGCGAAGGCTCGGCGGTAGAGAACATCACCGCACTGGTACATGAAGGCCAGGCCCTGGTGGTGCAGGTGACCAAGGACCCGATCGGCACCAAGGGGGCGCGCCTGACCACCCAGCTATCGATCCCGTCGCGCTACCTGGTGTACATGCCACGCAGCAGCCATGTCGGTATTTCGCTGAAAATCGAGGACGAGGCCGAGCGTGAGCGCCTCAAGCAAGTGGTCAGCGACTGCATGGACAGCGAGAACATCAAGGATGCCGGCGGCTTCATCTTGCGCACCGCCGCCGAAGGCGCGCGTGCCGAGGAGATCTTGCAGGACATCCGTTACCTGCGCCGCCTGTGGGAGCAGATCGGCACCCAGATCAAGACCTGCGGCGCGCCCACGGTCATTTACGAAGACCTTGGCCTGGCCCTGCGTACCCTGCGCGACCTGGTCAATCCGAAGATCGAGAAGATCCGCATCGACTCGCGGGAAACCTTCCAGAAGACCACGCAGTTCGTTGGCGAGTTGATGCCGGAAATTGCCGACCGCCTCGAACATTACCCCGGCGAGCGCCCAATCTTTGACCTGTACGGTGTCGAAGACGAGATCCAGCGGGCTCTGGAGCGCAAGGTGCCGTTGAAGTCCGGCGGTTACCTGGTGGTCGACCCGGCCGAAGCGATGACCACCATCGACGTCAACACCGGGGCTTTCGTCGGTCATCGCAACCTCGAAGAAACCATCTTCAAGACCAACCTCGAGGCCGCTACCGCCATCGCCCGGCAACTGCGCCTGCGCAACATTGGCGGCATCATCATCATCGACTTCATCGACATGGAAGACGAAGATCACCAGCGTCAGGTACTGCGTACCCTGGAAAAACAGCTGGAGCGCGATCACGCCAAGACCAACATCATCGGCATCACCGAGTTGGGCCTGGTGCAGATGACCCGCAAGCGTACGCGGGAAAGCCTGGAACAGGTGCTTTGCGAGCCGTGTCTGGCCTGTCAGGGCCGCGGCAAGCTGAAAACACCCGAGACCATCTGTTACGAAATATTCCGCGAGATCCTGCGTGAGGCCCGTGCCTATCAGGCTGAAGGCTACCGTGTGCTGGCCAACCAGAAGGTGGTCGACCGCCTGCTGGATGAAGAGTCAGGCAACGTGGCGGAACTGGAAGCCTTTATCGGTCGAACCATTCGCTTCCAGGTCGAGTCGATGTATTCGCAGGAACAATACGACGTGGTGCTGCTCTGAGGTCTTCTGAAACACGCCACTGCATTGTCGTCCTGGCAAAACCGGCACGACGGGCCATCATGGATAAACGACTTGGAGGGCCATGGCCATGGGACGTCTGAACCGCGTTCTTGTTGCTCTGACCCGCTGGGGGTTGGGCATATGTGCCCTGCTGGCCGTATTGGTGGCGCTGTATGTCAGCCTTGGTCGTGAACTGGTGCCGCTGGTAGCCGAGTACCGTGCCGACGTAGAAAGCAAGGCCGAGCAGGCGCTGGGCCTGCCCGTGCATGTCGGTGCCCTGGAAGGGCACTGGAGCGGACTGGCCCCTGTGCTGCGGGTGCGCGACCTGCAATTGGGCGAAGGCACCAAGGCGCTCCGGCTGGACGACGTCATGGTGGTGCCCGACATCTGGGCCAGCCTCACCGCCCGCGAAGTGCGCCTGGCGCGCATCCAGCTGGGCGGGCTGCAACTGATCCTTCGCGAGAACGAGCAGGGCGCCTGGAGCCTGGAAGGCCTGCCGAAGAAGGACGACGCGCCGCTGGACCCTGCCGACTTGCTGCAGCGCCTGCGCCAGCTGGGGCGCATCGATGTGTTCGACAGTCTGGTCACTCTGCACCCCTGGCAGCGCGACCCGCTGACCCTGACTTATGTGAGTGCCGGCCTGCAGGCCGGTGCCACCCGTCAGGCCTTGGATTTGCGTGCGACCCTGCCTGACGGCCAACCCCTGGCGTTGAGCCTGAACAGCCGTATGTCGGCCGACGCTTGGCGTGATGGCGAGGTAGACGCCTATGTCAGCCTGCCGCAAAGTGACTGGGCACATTGGTTGCCGCCCAAGGTGTTGGGTCAGTGGCATGCTGACACCCTGCGGGCGGGCGGTGAGTTCTGGATCGGCTGGGGCAAGGGGCAGTTGCAACGGGCCGTCGTAAGGCTCAATGCACCCAGGCTGGAGGGGGCCTATGCCGGGCGCAAGGCTGCCAACCTGAATAATCTGGCTTTGGGTGCCTGGTTCCAGCGCCGGGAGCAAGGCTTCGATGTGGTCGTCGACTCGTTGGCCATGGACCTCGGCAAGGCCCGCTGGGAGTCTCACCTGCAGTTGCAGCAGCGCCCTGGCCAGAACGTAGCCGATGAAAGCTGGCAGTTACAGGCCGACCGCCTCGACCTCACCCCGCTGACTCCGCTGATCGATGCCCTGGCCCCCCTGCCGGACAAGGTCAAGGATGTGGTCGATGGCTTGAAGGTGACCGGTGCGTTGCGCAATGTGCGCCTCGAGGCCAGGCCCAAGGCCGAGGGTGACCAGCGCCTGCAGTTCGCAGCCAACCTGGAGAAGGTAGGCTTCGATGCTTATCACAACGCCCCGGCGGCCGGTAACGTCAGTGGCAGCATCAGTGGTGACCTGGGCCACGGCGAGCTGCGCCTGGATACCGATGCGTTCATGCTGCATCTGTACCCGATCTTCGCCAAGCCCTGGCATTACCAGAAGGCGAATGCGCGCTTGACCTGGACCTTGGACAAAGACGGTTTCACCCTGATTGCGCCCTACCTCAAGGTGCTGGGCGAGGAGGGCAAGATCGCCGGTGACTTCCTGATTCGCCTGTTGTTCGAGGAAGGTCGCGAGGACTATATGGACCTGCGCGTCGGCCTGACCGAAGGCGATGGCCGCTATACTGCCAAGTATCTGCCCGAGGTGCTCAGTCCGGCCCTCGACGAGTGGCTGCGCAGCGCTATCGTCAAAGGCGCTGTGGATGAAGGCTACTTCCAGTATCAGGGCTCGCTGAACCATGGCGCAGCGCCGCAAGCGCGCAGCATCAGCCTGTTCTTCAAGGTGCATGACGCCGCGCTGGATTTCCAGCCCGGTTGGCCACAGGTGCAGCACGTCGATGGTGATGTGTTCATCGAGGACAGTGGCGTGCGCATCAAGGCCCAGCGAGGCGTGCTGCTCGACACCAAGGTCAGCGATGTGAATGTCGATATCCCGCATGTCGAGGGTGGCCAGCACAGCCACCTCTACCTGGATGGCGATTTCGACGGTAGCCTGGGTGATGGCCTGAAGATTCTCAAGGAAGCGCCAATCGGCACCGGGGAGATTTTCGCCGGCTGGGAAGGTGAGGGGCCGCTGAAGGGCAAGGTCAAACTCGATATCCCACTGGCCCATGGGCAGCGCCCAAAGGTGCAGGTGGACTTCGCCACCCACGATGCGCGCCTGAAAGTGGCCCCGCCAAGCCTGGAGTTGAACCGCCTGAAGGGCGACTTCAGCTTCGACTTCGACAAGGGCCTGAGTGGCAAAGGCATCAGCCTGCAGGCTTTCGGCAAGCCGGTAACGGCGCAAATAACCGCTGAAGGTCAGGCTGGGCAGATGCAGACCCGCATCAATGCCAATGGCCAGGTATCGCTCAAGACACTGACTGACTGGCTGCAGTTCAAGCAGGCCTTGCCGGCCTCCGGTGAACTGCCCTATCAGTTGCAGCTCAGTCTGGGGAGCCGGGACAACCGCCTGAATGTCACTTCCAGCCTCAAGGGGCTGGCCATCGACCTGCCGGCTCCGTTCGGCAAAGCGGCAGCAGATACCCGTGACAGCCGTTTCAACATGAGCCTTCAGGGCCCGGAGCGGCAATTCAACGCTGCCTACGCCGACCTTGCCCGCTTTGCCTATGCTGCACCGGCTGAAACGTTGACTCAGGGCCGTGGCGAGCTAGTGCTGGGCACAGGCGACGCCCGGGTACCTGCCAGCCAGGGGCTGAGGGTGCGCGGGCGCCTGGAGACCCTGGACCTGGCCCCTTGGCAAGAGCAGGCAGGCCGGCTGGCTGGGGATGACCCCGGTGGCAGCGCGCGGCAGAACCTGCAAAGCGTCGACCTGAGCATCGGCCAGTTGAAAGCCTTTGGCATGGACCTGAACCAGGCCGTGGTACGCCTGGCCCGGGGCGGCCCGGCCTGGGATTTGCGCCTCGACAGCAAGGAAGTCATCGGTAATGCGCGCGTACCGGATGCCAAGGGCGCGCCCATGGTCGTGCGCATGCAGACCTTGCGGCTGCCTGCCGCCAGCGCCGCTGAACAGCAGGCTGAAGACGGCCCCGACCCGCTTGCCTCGTTCGATCCGCGCAAAGTCCCGGCACTGGACCTGAGCATCGACAAGCTCTATCGCGGTGACGATCTTTACGGCAGCGCCGCGATCAAGCTGCGGCCGACCCCACGTGGCGTCACAGCCAGTGATATCGACCTCGACCTCAAGGGGTTGCGCATCGATGGCGGTGGTGGCTGGGAGGGTGAAACGGGCAAAACCAGCAGTTGGTACAAAGGGCGCCTTGACGGCAAGAACCTGGCGGATGTGCTCAGCGCCTGGGGCTTTGCCCCGACGGTGACCAGCCGCGACTTCCGCCTGGATGTGGATGGCCGCTGGCCGGGTTCGCCGGCCGCGGTGGGCCTGAAACGCTTCTCGGGCAGCATGGATGCAGCACTGCGCACCGGCCAGTTCGTCGAGGTCGAAGGCAGCGCACAGGCGCTGCGGGTGTTCGGCCTGCTCAACTTCAACTCGATTGGCCGGCGCCTGCGTCTGGACTTTTCCGACCTGTTTGACAAGGGCCTGGCCTATGACCGGGTCAAGGGCTTGCTGGTGGCCAGCAGTGGCGTGTACGTGACCCGCGAACCGATTACCGTGACCGGCCCGTCGAGCAACTTCGAACTCGACGGCACGCTGGACATGGTCAGCGACCGGGTCGATGCTGACTTGCAGGTGAGCCTGCCGGTGACCAACAACCTGCCGCTGGCGGCGTTGATCGTCGGCGCGCCGGCGGTGGGCGGTGCGCTGTTCCTGGTCGATCGGCTGATCGGTGACCGCGTGTCACGCTTTGCCAGCGTGCACTACCGTGTCGAAGGGCCGTGGAAAGAGCCTAGAATCACCTTTGTGAAACCTTTCGAGAAATCCCGCTAGGAGTACCCATGAAGGCAGCGGTAATCCAGATGGTCAGCCAGGACGACGTGCAGACCAACCTGCAGCGTGCCGGTGCCCTGTTGGAGCAGGCCGCATTGGGCGGCGCACGGTTGGCGGTGCTGCCGGAAAACTTTGCCGCCATGGGGCGCAAGGACGCTGCTGCCATCGGCCGTGCCGAAGCCTTGGGGGAAGGGCCCATTCTGCCGTGGTTGAAACGCACCGCCCGCGACCTCAAGTTATGGATTGTTGCCGGTACTTTGCCCTTGCCACCGTTCGGCCAGCCCGATGCCAAGGCCCATGCGTGCTCGCTGCTGGTCGATGAACACGGCGAGGTGGCGGCAAGGTATGACAAGCTGCACTTGTTTGATGTGGACGTGGCCGACAACCGGGGCCGTTACCGCGAGTCGGATGACTACGCGCAGGGTGCTCAGGTGGTGGTGGCTGATACGCCGGTCGGGCGGCTGGGGCTGAGCGTGTGTTACGACCTGCGCTTTCCCGAACTGTACAGCGCGCTGCGCGCTGCCGGCGCGGAGCTGATCACCGCGCCAGCAGCTTTTACCGCAGTGACCGGCGCAGCACATTGGGAGGTGCTGGTGCGTGCCCGGGCCATCGAAACCCAGTGTTACCTGCTGGCTGCGGCACAGGGCGGCGCCCATCCTGGCCCACGGGAAACCCATGGCCATGCGGCGATCGTCGACCCTTGGGGGCGCATTCTCGCAGAACAGGCGCAAGGTGAAGCGGTACTGCTTGCCGAGCGCGCCATTGAAGAACAAGCGTCCATTCGGGCGCGCATGCCGGTGGTATCGCACCGGCGCTTTTTTTCGCAGGGCGCGTTGCGACCTGCGCATACCTCGGAGTGACTATGAGCCAGATGTTATCCACCGTCAGTGAGCAGCTCCTGGCCCCAGGCGGCTTGACCCTGGACAGCCTGCAGAGCGTGCTGGGTGAGTTGGCTGGCCCCGGCATCGACGCCGCCGACCTGTATTTCCAGGGCCAGATCTCGGAAACCTGGGCGCTGGAGGACGGTATCGTCAAAGAGGGCAGCTTCAACCTCGACCAGGGCGTGGGCGTGCGTGCCCAGTCCGGCGAAAAAACCGGCTTCGCCTACAGCAACGCGATCAACCTTGAAGCGCTGACCTCGGCAGCCCGTGCCGCCCGTTCGATTTCCCGTGCCGGGCAAAACGGCACGGTGCAAGCCTTCCGCAGCCAGGAGGTGGCCGCCCTGTATACCGCGGACAACCCGCTGGACGTGCTCAGCCGTGCCGAAAAGGTCGAGCTGCTTAAGCGTGTCGATGCCGCCACCCGTGCCCTGGACCCGCGCATTCAGCAAGTCAGCGTGAGCATGGCCGGGGTCTGGGAACGCATTCTGATTGCCGCGGCCGATGGCAGCCTGGCTGCCGACGTACGCCCGCTGGTGCGCTTCAATGTCAGCGTCATCGTCGAGCAGAACGGCCGTCGTGAACGCGGTGGGCAGGGCGGTGGCGGGCGTACCGATTACCGCTACTTCACCGAGGAGCGGGTGATGGGCTATGCCCGCGAGGCCCTGCGCCAGGCCCTGGTGAATCTGGAAGCGATCCCGGCACCGGCCGGTACCTTGCCGGTAGTGCTGGGCTCGGGCTGGTCGGGCGTGCTGTTGCACGAGGCCGTCGGCCATGGCCTGGAAGGCGACTTCAACCGCAAGGGCAGTTCGGCGTTCAGTGGCCGCATTGGCGAGAAAGTGGCGTCGAGCCTGTGCACCATCGTCGACGATGGCACCCTTGAAGGCCGCCGTGGTTCTCTGAGCGTGGATGACGAAGGCACCCCGACCGAATGCACCACGCTGATCGAGAATGGCGTGCTCAAGGGGTACATGCAGGACAAGCTGAACGCGCGCCTGATGGGCATGGCTGTGACCGGCAACGGCCGCCGTGAATCCTACGCGCACCTGCCGATGCCACGCATGACCAACACCTACATGCGTGCCGGCGAAAGCGACCCACAGGAGATTATTGCGTCGGTGAAGAAGGGTATCTACTGCGCCAACCTCGGTGGTGGGCAGGTGGATATCACCAGCGGCAAGTTCGTGTTCTCCACCAGTGAGGCCTACCTGATCGAAGACGGCAAGATTACCGCGCCAGTGAAGGGCGCAACCCTGATCGGCAATGGTCCCGAGGCGATGAGCCGGGTTTCGATGGTCGGTAACGACCTGGCACTGGACAGCGGAGTAGGGACGTGCGGCAAGGACGGGCAGTCGGTGCCGGTTGGGGTGGGGCAGCCTACCTTGAAACTGGATGCGATTACCGTGGGCGGTACCGGGGCTTGATGGCTTCGGGAGCCATTGTAGGAGCGGGCACGCCCGCTCCCACAAGGCCCCAGTCCGTCAGCGCAACCCGCGCTGCAACTCGTCGAGGTCGCGGATGTACTTGAACACCTTGCGCGCGGCGGCAGGCGGCTTGTTCCGCGCCTTCTCGTGCTGGGCATGGCGCACCAGCGAGCGCAGCTGCTGGCGGTCGGTGTCGGGATACTCGTTGACGAAGCGCTCGAGGTCTTCGTCGTTACCGTCGATCAACCGGTCACGCCAGCGCTCCAGGCTGTGGAAACGTTCGTTGTACTGGCGAGTCGAGCTGTCCATCTGTTCGAGCAAGGCGTGGATGGCATCGAGGTCTTGCACGCGCATGAGCTTGCCGACGAACGACATGTGGCGTTTACGGGCGCCATGAGCGGTGTGCTTGCTGGCCTCGGCCAGTGCCTTGCGCAGCTCGTCGGTCAAAGGCAGGCGCGCCAAGGTATCGGCCTTGAGGGTGGTAAGCCGCTCGCCGAGTTCGACCAGCGCATGCAGTTCGCGCTTGATCTGGGTTTTGCTTTTTTCGCCGTCGAAGGCGTCGTCGTTTGAATCAACCATGGTGGCAGTCCGCTAGAAATCGCCGCCATGATAACCAGTCGGGGGCCGCTTGTCCGGCCCGGTCGTAGAATGACCCCAAGCCGTACGCAGAATTTGAGTGGAGAGAACCATGAGTGCAGTCCAGAGCGTAGGTCCGAAAGACCTGCCAGCATTGCAGGAACAGGTCGAGGCGATCATCGCCGAGGCGCGTCGGCAGGGGGCCAGTGCCTGCGAAGTGGCGGTGTCGCTGGAGCAAGGGCTGTCCACCACCGTGCGCCAGCGTGAGGTCGAAACGGTCGAGTTCAACCGCGACCAAGGCTTTGGTATCACCCTTTATGTTGGCCAGCGCAAAGGTTCGGCCAGCACCTCGGCCAGTGGTCCGGAGGCGATTCGCGAGACCGTCACTGCAGCGTTGGCAATTGCCAGGCATACCTCCGAGGATGAATGCTCGGGCTTGGCCGACGCAGCGCTGATGGCGCGTGAAATCCCGGACCTGGACCTGTACCACGACTGGGGTATCGAGCCCGAGAAGGCCATCGAAATGGCCCTGGCCTGCGAGGCAGCGGCGTTCGACGCCGACCCGCGCATCCTCAACGCCGATGGCACCACCCTCAATACCCACCAAGGCTGCCGCGTGTATGGCAACAGCCATGGGTTCATCGGTGGTTACGCCTCGACCCGGCACAGCCTGAGCTGCGTGATGATTGCCGAAGGCGACGGGCAGATGCAGCGTGACTACTGGTACGACGTGAACCGCCAGGGCAACCTGCTGGCCGACCCGAGCAGCATCGGCGTGCGCGCTGCCCAGCGTGCCGCTAGCCGCCTTGGCGCCCGACCGGTGCCGACTTGCGAGGTACCGGTGCTGTTCTCGGCCGAATTGGCCGGTGGCCTGTTCGGCAGCTTCCTGTCGGCCATTTCCGGCGGCAACCTGTACCGTAAGTCGTCGTTCCTGGAGGGTACCATTGGCCAGCGCCTGTTCCCTTCCTGGCTGACCCTCGACGAACGCCCGCATATTCCGCGCGCGTTGGGCAGCGCCGCCTTCGACGGTGATGGCCTGGCCACCTATGCCAAACCGTTTGTCGACAAAGGTGAGCTGGTGTCGTACTTGCTGGGTACCTATTCGGGGCGCAAGCTGGGTTTGCCGAGCACGGCCAATTCCGGTGGCGTGCACAACCTGTTCGTCAGCCACGGTGTCGAAGATCAGGCCGCGCTGATTCGCCGCATGGGGCGCGGGCTGCTGGTGACCGAACTGATGGGGCATGGCTTGAACATGGTGACGGGGGACTATTCCCGTGGTGCGGCGGGGTTCTGGGTCGAGAATGGCGAGATTCAGCATGCCGTGCAGGAAGTCACCATCGCCGGAAACATGAAGGACATGTTCCAGCAGATTGTCGCGATTGGTAGCGATCTTGAAACCCGTAGCAACATTCATACGGGCTCGGTGCTGATCGAGCGGATGACCGTTGCTGGTAGCTGATCTTTAGCCTGCGCCGGCCCTTTCGCGGATCAATCCGCTCCTACACGGTAGTGGACGCACATCGGGGTTGGACACCGGCCGCTGTAGGAGCGGGTTTACCCGCGAAGAGGCCTACACAGCACTACACCTTTCTCTGCAAATCCGAAGACCCGGCCCTCGCGCCGGGTTTTTATTTCATCACCTTTTTTCTTGAAGTGATTCTGTTTATCACTTAATAATGAATATCATTATCCAGTAACTCGGCGATGATGTTCATGAAATCCGTCCTCCGCGAACTGCCCTACCTGGAAAACTGGCGCTGGCTCAGCCGGCGCATTCGCTGTGCGCTCGACCCCGACGAGCCGCGCCTGATCGAGCATTACCTGGCCGAAGGCCGCTATCTGGTGTGCTGCACCGAAACCTCGCCATGGACGGTGGCGCTGACAGCGTTTCGCTTGCTGCTGGATACCGCCTGCGATCGCATGCTCCCCTGGCATTGGCGTTGTCTGTGCCTGGACCAAGCCTGGCGCCCTCTGCTGGACCTGCGCAACCTCGACCGCCAGGAACAGAACCAACGCTGGCAACCCTACGCCCTGCAGTTGGCCAATTGCCGTCTGCTGCCTTCGATTTCTCCCGATGAACTGATGCAAGGATTTGATGATGAGTGATACCCGTATCGAGCGTGACAGCATGGGTGAGCTGCAGGTGCCGGCCCAGGCCCTCTACGGCGCCCAGACCCAGCGCGCGGTCGACAACTTCCCGATCAGCGGCCAGCGTATGCCGGCCCAGTTCATTCGTGCCTTGTTGCTGGCCAAGGCCGCTGCGGCCAAGGCCAACGTCGAACTGGAGCAACTGTCTGCCGGGCAGGGCCAGGCTATCGTCAAGGCTGTCGAGCAATTGCTGGCCGAGGACTTCATCCAGCACTTCCCGGTGGATGTGTTCCAGACAGGCTCTGGCACCAGTTCGAACATGAACGCCAATGAGGTGATCGCCACCTTGGCTACCCATGTACTGGGTGAGGCGGTCAACGCCAATGACCACGTCAACTGTGGCCAGAGCAGCAATGACATCATTCCGACCACCATCCATGTCAGCGCCGCGCTGGCCCTGCACGAGCAGTTGCTGCCAGCCCTGGCGCACCTGGTACAGGTGATCGAGGTCAAGTCGGCACAAGTACATCAATTCGTGAAGACCGGTCGTACTCACCTGATGGACGCGATGCCCGTGCGCATGAGCCAGGTGCTGGATGGCTGGGCTGCGCAGATCAATGCTGCCAAGGCGCACATCGAAGGTGTGCTGCCGCACTTGCAGGCGCTGGCCCAGGGCGGAACCGCCGTGGGTACCGGCATCAACGCCCATCCGCAGTTCGCTGTCGGTTTCGCTCGCCAGCTCAGTGGCCTGACCAAGGTCGAGTTCACGCCCGGCCAGAACCTGTTCGCACTGATCGGCTCGCAGGACACTGCCGTGGCTTTGTCTGGCCAGCTCAAGACCACCGCGGTGGCGTTGATGAAAATCGCCAACGATCTGCGCTGGATGAACTCCGGCCCGCTGGCCGGTCTGGGCGAAATCGAGCTGCAAGCTCTGCAGCCGGGCTCTTCGATCATGCCAGGCAAGGTCAACCCGGTGATCCCGGAGGCCACTGCCATGGTCGCCGCCCAAGTGATTGGCAACGACGCGACCATCGCCGTCGCAGGCCAAGCCGGTAACTTCGAGCTGAACGTGATGCTGCCGGTGATCGCTCGCAACCTGCTGGAAAGCATCGAGCTGATGGCCAATGTCAGCCGTTTGCTGGCCGACAAAGCCATCGCCAGCTTCAAGGTCAACGAAGACAAACTCAAGGAAGCCCTAGCCCGCAACCCGATTCTGGTCACGGCGTTGAATCCGATCATCGGCTACCTCAAGGCCGCCGAAATCGCCAAGACCGCCTACAAGCAGGGTCGTCCAATCATCGATGTGGCGCTGGAGCACACCGACCTGTCCCGCGACCAGCTTGAAGCGCTGCTGGACCCGGAAAAACTCACCGCCGGCGGTATCTGACCTGCGTCACCGCCCAGGAGACAACCATGCAGCACTGGAAACGCACCACGGAAACCGCCAACCGCCTATTCGAACAAGGCGAGCTGGTGGACGCCCGGGAACACTACCTGCAAGCCTTGGCGTTGGCCCAGGTGCTGTTCGAGCGCTGGCATGACGTGGACGAAGCGGTGGCTGCATTCGTCATCGCCCACCACAACCTGGCTGACCTGCACCTGCGCCTTGACCAGCCGCATGAAAGCGCCGACTACCTGTGCGCGGCTCATCAGCGACTGCTGCAGGCCTGCCAGGAAGCGCGCCTGCCTCAGGGGCTGCGTGATGCAGCCTTGCGCCACAGTGCGCGCACTTACACCGAGCTGCTGAGTTTCATTGCCGAGTATGGCCAGTATCCGCGTACCGAGCGCTTGCTCAACCGCCACAGCGCCGGGGCCAGCGAGCTCGCTGCCCTACCGGATGTGGCGCCCAGAACCCATGCCTACGGAATTCACTGACATGCCCCATACCTTGCCTGCATTGCCATACGCCTACGATGCGCTGGAACCACACATTGATGCCCAGACAATGGAAATCCACCACACCAAGCATCACCAGACTTACGTGAACGGCCTCAACGCCGCCCTCGAAGGTACCGAGTGGGCCGAATGGCCGGTGGAAAAACTGGTCGCTGCCGTCAAGCAACTGCCGGAGAACCTGCGTGGCGCTGTGACCAACCACGGTGGCGGTCACGCCAACCACAGCCTGTTCTGGACTGTCATGTCACCTCAGGGCGGTGGCGAGCCTGTGGGCCAGCTGGCGCAAGCCGTCACAGCACAACTTGGCGGCTTCGAGGCTTTCAACGAGGCTTTCACCAAAGCCGCGTTGACCCGCTTCGGCAGCGGTTGGGCCTGGCTCAGCGTCACGCCGCAAAAAACGTTGGTGGTGGAGAGTAGCGGCAACCAGGACAGCCCGCTGATGCACGGCAATGCGCCGATCCTGGGCCTGGACGTGTGGGAGCACGCTTACTACCTCAAGTACCAGAACCGTCGTCCGGAATACATCGGTGCCTTCTACAACGTCATTGACTGGGTGGAAGTTGAACGTCGTTACCTTGAAGCCCTGAAGTGAGTCGGACCGGTATGCGCTCTGAGGTGATGTCTGTCAGCAGTGTGCGCCTGTTCCGCCTGGCGCTTGGGACTTTGCTTTTGCTGGCTGGCGCCGCGTTACTGGTGGCACGGGGCCTCGCCTGGCTAGACCTCGATCCGCGCATGCTGCGCGCCCTGGAGGGCGGTGCTTTATGCGCGCTGGGTACGGCACTGGGCGCAGTACCGGTACTGGTCATTCGCAATATGCCCGTGGCGCTGGCGGATACGCTGTTGGGCTTCGGTGCTGGCGTGATGCTGGCGGCCACCGCGTTTTCCCTGATCATGCCAGGCCTGGCGGCGGCTCAGTCTATTGGCTTCAGCCCTTGGGGGGCAGGTGGCCTGGTCAGTTTTGGCCTGATGTTCGGGGCGTTGTGCCTGTTCCTGGTCGACCTCAAGGTATCCTGGGCTTCGCCTGAAGCGTTGGTGGGCACAGCAAACCAGCCGGTGATTGCAGCGCGCATCTGGCTGTTCGTGATTGCCATCATTGCCCACAACATCCCCGAAGGTATGGCCATTGGTGTGTCGGCCGGGGGAGGTATGGCCGACGCCGACAGCCTGGCCATGGGCATTGCCTTGCAGGATGTGCCTGAGGGGCTGGTGATCGCGCTGGTGCTGGCAGGGGCGGGCATGCCGCGCTTCAAGGCCTTCCTGATAGGCGCAGCCTCAGGCTTGGTCGAGCCGGTGGCGGCGTTGATCTGTGCCTGGCTGGTGAATGTTGCCGAACTGCTGCTGCCGCTGGGGCTGGCCTGTGCAGCAGGGGCGATGTTGCTGGTGGTCACCCAGGAAATCATCCCCGAATCGCGCAGCAACGGCCATCATCGTCTGGCCAGTCTTGGGCTGTGTACAGGCTTCTGTCTGATGATGGTGATGGATACCGCGATGTCCTGATCTTGTGCAAGCGCAGGTTTGCGAGGCCTATTCGCCTTCGTCAAAGAAATTGTTGATCAGTTCGACCAGTGCATCCATGGCGTCGTTGTCCTGCTCACCCTCGGTATGCAGGTGCACCTGGGTGCCTTTGCCTGCGGCCAGCATCATCACCGCCATGATGCTCTTGCCATCCACCAGCTTGTCCGGGGCGCGACCCACCCGTACCTGGCAGGGGAAGCGGCCGGCCACACCGACGAACTTGGCTGCCGCCCGGGCATGCAGACCCAGCTTGTTGATGATGGTGATTTCGCGGGCGGGCATCAGGGGTGGATCCTTGGGCTAGAGGTCGCGATGACGGACCTGGACGTTTTTCAGGGTTTGCTGCAGCTGTTGACCAAGGCGCTCGGTGATGTACACCGAACGGTGATGGCCGCCAGTGCAGCCGATGGCAATGGTTACGTAGGCGCGGTTGCTGGCAGCGAAGCGGGGTAACCATTTGAGCAGGTAGCTGGAGATGTCGTTGTACATGTCTTCGACATCCGGTTGTGCGGCCAGGTAGTCGATCACGGGTTGATCGAGACCTGAGTGCTCACGCAGTTCTGGTTTCCAGTAGGGGTTGGGCAGGCAGCGCACGTCAAAAACCAGGTCGGCGTCGACCGGCATGCCCCGTTTGAACCCGAACGACTCGACCAGAAACGCTGTGCCAGGCTCGGGTTGGTTGAGCAGACGCAGTTTGATCGAGTCACGCAACTGGTACAGGTTCAGGTTGGTGGTGTCGATCTTCAGGTCGGCCAGGTCGGCAATGGGGCCCAACAAATCGCTTTCCACGCGGATCGCTTCCGCGAGCGAGCGGTTGGCGTTGGTCAGGGGGTGCCGCCTGCGGGTTTCCGAGAAACGCTTGAGAAGGACCTCTTCATCGGCATCCAGGTACAACACGTCGCACTGGATGTGCCGTGCGCGGGCTTCTTCAAGCAGCTCGGGAAAACGCATCAGGTGGCTGGGCAGGTTGCGTGCGTCGATCGAAACCGCCACCTTGGGCTGCAGCAATTCGGTGTTGATCAGTGCATTTTCCGCCAACTGCGGCAATAGCCCGGCTGGGAGATTGTCGATGCAATAGAAACCGCTGTCTTCCAGGACATCGAGGGCGGTGCTCTTGCCGGAGCCGGACCGGCCGCTGACGATGATCAGGCGCATGTTCAGTGCTCGTTCTGTACGTCCAGGACAACCTGGAACAGGGCCTCGTTGCTGGTGGCCGCACGCAGTCGATCACGGACCTCCTTGCGATCGAGCATGCTGGCGATCTGACGCAGAAGTTCAAGGTGGGCATCGGTGGCCGCTTCGGGCACCAGCAGCACAAACAGCAGGTCCACCGGCGCGCCATCGATGGCGTCGTAATCGATAGGCGCTTCCAGGTGCAGCAGGGCGCTGACTGGCGCAGAGCATCCTTCAAGCCGGCAGTGCGGGATGGCGATGCCATTGCCAAAACCGGTAGAACCGAGCTTTTCCCGAGCTACCAGTTTTTCGAAGACGTCCTGCATCTCCAGTTCTGGCACTTGGTCGGCGATGACAGTGGCGACCTTTTCCAGGGCGCGCTTCTTGCTGCCGCCCGGCACGTTCACGAGGGAACGGCCGGGGGTCAGGATGGTTTCAAGTCGGATCATGGATGAGGGGGATCAGCGGGCAGCTGCACCTTGCAGCAGGCTTTGCTGTTTTTCCTTGTGTTTTTTCAGTTGGCGGTCGAGCTTGTCGGCCAAGGCGTCGATCGCTGCATACATGTCTTCGTGTTCGGCGTTGGCTACCACTTCGCCGCCGGGAATCTGCAGGGTCGCCTCGACCTTCTGCTGAAGCTTCTCGACTTTCATGATTACCTGCACGTTGGTGATCTTGTCGAAGTGACTCTCCACGCGGGCGAGCTTTTCAAGCACGTAATCGCGCAGTGGCTGGGTGACTTCTACATGCTGTCCACTGATATTGACTTGCATACAGCTTCTCCTTTGTTGCCCGTGCATAAAGAGGCAGGTCTTGCACCTGCCACGAAAACGCTGTGGCACATCTCAGGGGCTACATCAGTCGCTTGCGTTCGCTCGACGGTGCGATGCCGAGGGACTCGCGGTACTTGGCGACGGTGCGACGGGCTACCTGGATGCCTTGTGCCTCCAGTAAACCAGCGATCTTGCTGTCACTCAATGGCTTTTTCTGATTTTCCGCCGCAACCAGTTTCTTGATGATCGCGCGGATCGCCGTGGACGAGCATTCTCCGCCTTCGGAGGTGCTGACATGGCTGGAGAAAAAGTATTTCAGTTCGTAGATGCCACGCGGGGTGTGCATGTATTTCTGCGTGGTAACCCGCGAGATGGTCGATTCGTGCATGCCTACGGCTTCGGCAATGTCATGCAGTACCAACGGCTTCATCGCTTCGTCGCCGTGGTCGAGGAAGCCGCGCTGGTGCTCGACGATCTGCGTGGCAACTTTCATCAGGGTTTCGTTACGGCTTTGCAGGCTCTTGATGAACCAACGCGCTTCCTGCAGCTGGTTGCGCATGAAGGTGTTGTCGGCACTGGTGTCGGCACGGCGCACGAAGCCGGCGTATTGTGGGTTGACGCGCAGGCGTGGGATGGCTTCCTGGTTCAGTTCTACCAGCCAACGGTCGCTGTCCTTGCGCACGATGACGTCGGGCACCACGTACTCGGGCTCGCTGGACTCGATCTGCGAACCAGGGCGCGGGTTAAGGCTTTGCACCAGTTCGATGACCTGGCGCAGCTCGTCTTCCTTGATTTTCATCCGCCGCATCAGCTGGCTGTAGTCACGGCTGCCGAGCAGGTCGATGAAATCGGTGACCAGGCGCTTGGCTTCGGTCATCCACGGGGTTGTAGCGGGCAGTTGGCGCAGTTGCAGCAACAGGCATTCGCCCAGATTGCGGGCGCCGACGCCAGCCGGCTCGAACTGCTGGATGCGGTGCAGTACGGCTTCGACCTCGTCCAGCTCGATATCCAGCTCCGGGTCGAAACCGGCGCAGATTTCTTCGAGTGTGTCTTCCAGGTAGCCCTGGCCGTTGATGCTGTCGATCAGGGTCACGGCAATCAAGCGGTCGGTGTCGGACATCGGCGCCAGGTTCAACTGCCACAGCAGGTGGCTTTGCAGGCTTTCGCCGGCCGATGTGCGCGTGGTGAAGTCCCATTCGTCATCATCGTTGCTCGGCAGGCTGCTGGCGCTGGTCTGGTAGATGTCTTCCCAGGCCGTATCGACCGGGAGCTCGTTGGGGATGCGCTCGCTCCACTCACCGTCTTCCAGGTTGTCGGCGCTGACGGTGCTTTCCTGGAAGCTGTTGTCCTGAACTTCGGCGGCCGGCTTGTTCTCGGCGTTGTCGGCCATCGGGTCGCTGTTGTCGAAGTCCTCGCCGTCTTCCTGACGTTCGAGCATCGGGTTCGACTCCAGCGCTTCCTGGATTTCCTGTTGGAGGTCCAGGGTAGAGAGCTGGAGCAGGCGGATGGCCTGTTGCAACTGAGGTGTCATCGTCAGTTGCTGGCCCATTTTTAGGACGAGCGATGGTTTCATGGCAGGGGCTTAATACCTTGTTCGCCGGCGCGCATGCGCCATCCACTACACGAGGGCGCCGAAGCGCCAGATCAAGCAAGTTTTATGCCTTAAATTGTAGCGTTTGCCTAGAGTACCGTAACAACTTTACCCGCAGTCTCAGGGCTGTTTGCCAGTACTTCAGGCGCGTGCCGGGTCAGAGGCGGAACTCGTGGCCCAGGTAAACTTCTTTGACCAAGTCGTTTGCCAGGATGGTTTCAGCGTCGCCTTCGGCGATCAATCGGCCATCGTTGACGATATAAGCGGTTTCGCAGATATCCAGGGTTTCACGCACGTTGTGGTCGGTAATCAGTACGCCGATACCTTTGGCCTTGAGGTGATGGATGATCTGCTTGATGTCGCCGACCGAAATCGGGTCGACACCGGCGAACGGTTCGTCCAGCAGGATGAACTTGGGTGCGGTCGCCAGGGCGCGCGCAATTTCGACGCGGCGGCGTTCACCACCGGACAGGCTCATGCCGAGGTTGTCCCGGATGTGGCTGATGTGGAACTCCTGCAGCAGGCTTTCCAGCTCTTTGCGGCGGCCGTCCCGGTCGAGGTCCTTGCGGGTCTCGAGGATGGCCATGATGTTGTCGGCGACCGACAGCTTGCGGAAGATCGAGGCTTCCTGCGGCAGGTAGCCGATACCGGCGCGAGCGCGGCCGTGCATGGGCTGGTGGCTGACATCGAGGTTGTCGATCAGTACGCGGCCCTGTTCGGCCTGGACCAGCCCGACAATCATGTAGAAGCAGGTGGTCTTGCCGGCGCCGTTGGGGCCGAGCAGGCCGACGATCTGGCCGCTGTCGATAGACAGGCTGACATCACGTACTACCTGCCGCCCCTTGTAGCTCTTTGCCAGGTGCTGGGCTTTGAGGGTTGCCATTTACTCGGCCTTCTTCTTGGGCTGGATCACCATGTCGATGCGCTGACGGGGTGTTGTCACATTGCCGCCACGGCCGGCGGTCGCCACCTGGGTCTGAGTGTTGTAGACGATCTTTTCGCCTTCGGTGGTATTGCCTTCGCTCTCGACCTTGGCGCGGTCGGTGAGAATGACCAAGTCCTTCTGCGACTGGTACTGGATGGTTACGCCCCAGCCTTTCATCTTGTCCGGCTTGGCTGCGCTCTGCTGCTGCTCGAAGTAGGCCAGGTTGCCCACCGAGGTCACTACGTCGATATCGCCAGAGGCGGAGCGGGTAATGGTCACGGTGTTGCCTTTGATCATCATCGAACCCTGAGTGATGATCACGTCGCCGGTGTAAGTGGCCACGCCTTGTTTGTCATCCAGGTGAGCGTTGTCGGCCTGGATGCGGATAGGCTGGTCACGGTCGTTCGGCAGGGCGAGGGCGCTCGCGCTTCCCAGTGCTGCGCTCAGGCTGAGCAAAAGGGGGAGGGTTTTAACGAGCCTCATACTGTCCTCTTACGTTAGAGAGCAAGTCCATCTTGCCTTCTTTCAAATACGCTTTCATGCCTTTGCCCGTAGTGGTGCCTCCGGCGCCGTCGATTCTAACGGCTTGCTCGGTCTGCGCATATTGCTTCTGCGGGAACACGGTCATGCGTGAGCTGGTAATGATGGTTTCACGCTGCCTTTCATCGGTGCGGGCAATCCGTACCTTGTCGATCAGTTCGACCTCGGTACCGTCAGGATTGACCTCGGCGCGCGTGCTCTGCACATGCCACGGGTACTCGGTGCCGCGGTACAGGTGCAGGTCCGGTGTGGTCACCTGGGTGACTTCGCTGGTCTTGAGGTGTTCGATTCTGTCGGCGGTCATTTCGTATTGCAGCTTGCCGTCGGGCAGGAACTGCACGCTGTGGGCGTTGATCGCGTAGTAATCGATGGCGCTTTCGTCGACTTGGGCCACGGGCTTGTCGAGGAAGCTTTCCGGGCTGACATTCCAGTAGCCAATGGCTACCAACAGGGCGGCTATCGCCCCGAGCAGCGCAATGTTTCGGGCTTTCTTGCTGAGCATGGGCAGCCTTACAGGTAGTTGGCGTTGGCAGCGTCCAGGGTGCCCTGGGCCTGCATGATCAATTCGCAGAATTCACGGGCCGCGCCTTCGCCGCCACGTGCCTGGGTCACGCCGTGGGCGTGCTGGCGTACGAACGGTGCAGCGTTGGCTACGGCCATGCCCAGAGCCACTCGGCGAATCACTGGCAGGTCGGGCAGGTCGTCGCCCAGGTAAGCCACTTGATCATAGCTTAGGCCCAGTTCGGCGAGCAGGCCGTCAAGCACCACCAATTTGTCCTCCCGGCCTTGGTAGAGGTGCGGGATACCGAGGTTACTGGCCCGGCGTTCGACCACGGGGGTCTTGCGCCCGCTGATGATCGCGGTGGTCACGCCCGAGGCCATTAGCATCTTGATGCCCTGGCCGTCGAGGGTATTGAACGTCTTGAATTCGCTGCCATCCTCGAGGAAGTACAGGCGCCCGTCGGTGAGCACGCCGTCCACGTCGAAGACTGCCAGCTTGATGCCTTTGCCGCGTTGCATGAGGTCCTGGTTCATTCCATCGCTCCTTTACATTACGCCGGCGCGCAGCAGGTCATGCATGTTCAGGGCGCCGGTCGGGCGGTCTTCACGGTCCACCACCACCAGGGCGTTGATCTTGTGGTCTTCCATTATCTTCAGGGCTTCGGCGGCGAGCATGTCGGCACGCGCAGTCTTGCCATGAACGGTCATGACCTGGTCGATCAGGGTGGTGTGCACATCGATATTGCGGTCCAGGCTGCGGCGCAGGTCACCGTCGGTGAAGATCCCGGCCAGTTTGCCATCGGCTTCGACGATCACGGTCATGCCCAAACCTTTGTGGGACATTTCCAGCAGCGCGTCCTTGAGCAGGGTGCCGCGTGATACTTGAGGCAGATCGTCGCCGGCGTGCATCACGTTCTCGACCTTCAGCAGCAGGCGGCGGCCCAGCGCGCCTCCCGGGTGCGAGAAGGCGAAGTCCTCGGCGGTGAAGCCGCGGGCTTCGAGCAAGGCGATGGCCAAGGCGTCGCCCAGTACCAGCGCTGCCGTGGTGGAGGAGGTGGGGGCCAGGTTCAGCGGGCAGGCCTCTTGTGCGACACGTGCGTCAAGGTTGACCTCGGCGGCCTGGGCCAGCGGCGAGTCCGGGTTGCCGGTCAGGCTGATCAGCTTGATGCCAAGGCGTTTGATGAACGGCAGCAGGGTGACGATTTCGGCGGTGCTGCCGGAGTTCGACAGCGCAAGGATGACATCATCCCGGGTGATCATGCCCATGTCGCCATGGCTGGCTTCGGCCGGATGCACGAAAAACGCCGGTGTGCCGGTGCTGGCCAGGGTCGCGGCGATCTTGTTGCCGATGTGCCCGGACTTGCCCATGCCGACCACGACGACCCGGCCCTTGCTGGTCAGAATCAGTTCGCAGGCTTTGACGAAATTGTCGTCAATGCGCGCCAAAAGGGCCTCTACGGCCTCGAGTTCCAGGCGCAGAGTGCGTTGGGCGGATTGGATCAGCTCGCTGGATTGGCTCATGTCGAAAAAGCAATGCCTGATGAAAGGGCGACGATTATACGCGCAATGATGAAAACCCTCACCTCCTCGATTGTTGCAGTGAATACCACCAAAGCCTGTCCCTGGGCTGAACGACTGCTTGCCCGGCCTTGGGGCGGGGCTGTCAGCGGTGCTATAGTTCGCCGCTATTCGGCCTGTCAGGGGTGCGTGTGCCTTCCAGATGGAGGCCGGCGTCCATTAGGACGAGGCTGCATTAGCAAGGAGTCTAGATGAGTGTGGATAGCGCCTACGCGGTCGAGTTGAAGGGTGTAACCTTCAAACGTGGTTCGCGCAGCATTTTCAGCAACGTGGACATCAGCATCCCGCGCGGCAAGGTCACCGGCATCATGGGGCCATCGGGTTGCGGCAAGACGACGTTGCTCCGCCTGATGGGCGCACAGTTGCGTCCCGCGAGCGGTGAGGTATGGGTTGCCGGGCAGAACCTGCCGACGCTGTCGCGCAGCGACCTGTTCGACGCCCGCAAGCAGATGGGCGTGCTGTTCCAGAGCGGCGCGTTGTTCACCGACCTCGATGTGTTCGAGAACGTCGCGTTCCCGCTGCGCGTGCATACTCAGCTGTCGGACGAAATGATCCGTGACATCGTGTTGATGAAGCTGCAGGCCGTGGGCCTGCGCGGTGCCATCGACCTGATGCCCGACGAGCTGTCCGGTGGCATGAAGCGCCGTGTGGCACTGGCCCGGGCGATTGCCCTGGACCCGCAGATCCTCATGTACGACGAACCGTTCGTCGGCCAGGACCCGATCGCCATGGGGGTACTGGTGCGCCTGATTCGCCTGCTCAACGATGCCCTGGGCATCACCAGCATCGTGGTTTCCCATGACCTGGCAGAAACCGCCAGCATCGCCGACTACATTTACGTGGTAGGTGACGGCCAAGTGCTGGGCCAGGGGACGCCTGATGAGCTGATGGGTTCGGACAATCCACGGATCCGCCAATTCATGAAAGGCGACCCGGATGGCCCGGTTCCCTTCCACTTTCCCGCGCCTGACTACCGCGCCGACCTGCTGGGGGCGCGTTGATGCGCAGAAAATCCTTACTCGAACGTGTCCGCCTGCTGGGCCGCTCGGCAATCGACGTGCTGGCCGTGCTCGGGCGTTCGTGCCTGTTCCTGTTCCATGCGCTGGTCGGTCGCGGTGGTATTGGCGGCGGCTTCCAGCTGCTGACCAAGCAGTTGTACTCGGTGGGTGTGCTGTCGCTGGCGATCGTCGTCGTGTCCGGTGTGTTCATCGGCATGGTGCTGGCGCTGCAGGGCTACAGCATCCTGACCAAGTACGGCTCGGAGCAGGCGGTAGGGCAGATGGTCGCCCTGACCCTGCTGCGTGAACTTGGCCCGGTGGTAACGGCGTTGCTGTTTGCCGGGCGTGCCGGTTCCGCGTTGACCGCCGAAATCGGCAACATGAAGTCCACCGAGCAGTTGTCGAGCCTGGAAATGATCGGTGTCGACCCGCTCAAGTACATCGTTGCGCCACGCCTGTGGGCCGGTTTCATCTCGCTGCCGCTGTTGGCGCTGATCTTCAGCGTGGTCGGTATCTGGGGTGGCTCGTGGGTGGCGGTGGACTGGCTGGGTGTCTACGAGGGCTCGTTCTGGGCCAACATGCAGAACAGTGTTTCTTTCACTGACGACGTGCTCAACGGGCTGGTCAAGAGCCTGGTGTTTGCTTTCGTCTCGACCTGGATCGCCGTATTCCAGGGGTACGACTGTGAGCCCACCTCAGAAGGGATCAGTCGTGCAACCACCAAGACCGTGGTCTATGCCTCGTTGGCAGTGCTGGGTCTGGACTTTATTCTGACCGCCTTGATGTTTGGAGATTTCTGATGCAAAACCGCACCCTGGAAATCGGTGTCGGCCTGTTCCTCCTGGCCGGGATCCTGGCGCTGCTGCTGCTGGCCCTGCGTGTCAGCGGGCTGTCGGCCAGCCCGACCACTGATACCTATAAAGTTTATGCGTACTTCGACAATATCGCCGGTTTGACGGTCAGAGCTAAAGTGACCATGGCCGGTGTGACCATCGGCAAGGTCACCGCCATCGATCTGGACCGTGATTCCTACACCGGTCGGGTGACGTTGCAGCTGGACAAGTCGGTCGATAACCTGCCGACCGACTCCACTGCCTCGATCCTGACCGCCGGTTTGCTTGGTGAGAAGTACATCGGCATCAGCGTGGGCGGTGAAGACGATGTCCTCAAGGATGGTTCAACCATCCATGACACTCAGTCGGCACTGGTGCTGGAAGATCTGATTGGCAAGTTCCTGCTCAACTCTGTTGGCAAGGAACCGAAAGAAGCGCAACCGGCTAATTAAGGAGTACCCATGATTTCGATCCTGCGACGTGGCTTGCTGGTGCTGCTGGCGGCCTTCCCCCTGCTGGCCCTGGCTGTGCAGACACCGCACGAAGTGGTTCAAAGCACCACCAATGAACTGCTCGGCGACCTCAAGGCCAACAAGGAGCAGTACAAGTCCAACCCCAACGCCTTCTATGACTCGCTCAACCGCATTCTCGGCCCGGTGGTGGATGCCGACGGTATCTCGCGTAGCATCATGACCGTGAAGTACTCGCGCAAGGCGACCCCGGAGCAGATGCAGCGCTTCCAGGAAAACTTCAAGCGCAGCCTGATGCAGTTCTATGGCAATGCCTTGCTCGAGTACAACAACCAGGGCATCACTGTCGACCCGGCTAAAGCCGATGACGGCAAACGCGCCAGTGTCGGCATGAAGGTTACCGGCAACAACGGTGCCGTGTACCCCGTGCAGTACACCCTGGAGAACATTGGCGGCGAGTGGAAGGTGCGTAACGTGATCGTCAACGGCATCAACATCGGCAAGCTGTTCCGTGACCAGTTCGCCGATGCCATGCAGCGCAACGGCAATGACCTGGACAAGACCATCGACGGCTGGGCTGGCGAAGTGGCCAAGGCCAAGCAGGCTGCCGACAACTCGCCAGAGAAGACCGTCAAATGAGCGAGGCCGCTGTAAGCATGGCAGAGCCGGGCGTGCTGCGTCTGGCTGGCGTGCTGGATTACCGCAGCGGCCCGGCCTTGCGCAAGCAAGGCAAGGTGCTGATCGATGGCTCGCGCGAGCCGCGACTGGTGCTTGATTGCTCGGCTGTCGAGAAGTCGTCGAGTGTCGGCTTGTCGTTATTGCTTGCGTACATGCGTGATGCTCAGGCCACTGGCAAGGCGTGCGAAGTGCGTGGCATGCCTGACGACATGCGGGAAATTGCCGAGGTCTATGATCTCGATGAAGTGCTGGCAAGCTAGTGGCCCGGCACGGATGATGGCCCCTCGGTCAGCGAAGCCTTCGTTGGGCTTCGCAGGCGAGGGGCTTTTTTGTATGATGGCCGACCCGTGCGCATCGGGCGCCGATTGAGGTTGAGCATGCAGGCCGTAGAAGTTAAAAGCTTCCTTGAAGAGAAATTGCCGGGTTCCCGGGTCGAAGTTGAAGGCGAAGGCTGCAACTTCCAGTTGAACGTGATCAGCGACGAGTTGGCTGGCCTGAGTCCGGTCAAACGCCAGCAGGCGATCTATGCTCACCTGAATCCGTGGATCGCCAATGGCAGCATCCATGCGGTAACCATGAAATTTTTCAGCAGCGCAGCCTGGGCTGAGCGCACCTGAGCCAACTTGGCGGCGAGACTCCAATGGACAAACTGATTATTACTGGCGGCGCTCGCCTTGACGGCGAGATCCGCATTTCGGGCGCGAAAAACGCAGCCCTGCCGATTCTGGCAGCGACCCTGCTGGCCGATGGCCCGGTCACCGTGGGCAACCTGCCGCACCTGCACGACATCACCACCATGATCGAGCTGTTCGGGCGCATGGGCATCGAGCCTGTGATCGACGAAAAGCTGTCGGTGGAGATCGATCCCCGCACCATCAAGACCCTGGTCGCGCCGTACGAGCTGGTCAAGACCATGCGCGCCTCGATCCTGGTGCTGGGCCCGATGGTTGCCCGTTTCGGCGAAGCCGAAGTGGCCCTGCCTGGCGGTTGCGCCATTGGCTCGCGCCCGGTCGATCTGCACATCCGTGGCCTTGAGGCCATGGGGGCGAAGATCGAAGTGGAGGGCGGCTACATCAAGGCCAAGGCGCCTGAAGGTGGCCTGCGTGGCGCGCACTTCTTCTTCGACACCGTCAGCGTGACCGGTACCGAGAACATCATGATGGCCGCTGCCTTGGCCAAGGGCCGCAGCGTGTTGCAGAACGCCGCGCGTGAGCCTGAAGTGGTCGATCTGGCCAACTTCATCAACGCCATGGGCGGGAACATTCAGGGCGCAGGTACCGACACCATCACTATCGATGGTGTCGAACGACTGGATTCGGCCAACTACCGCGTCATGCCGGACCGCATCGAGACCGGTACCTACCTGGTTGCCGCTGCCGTGACCGGTGGCCGCGTCAAGGTCAAGGACACCGACCCTACCATCCTTGAAGCCGTGCTTGAAAAACTCAAGGAAGCGGGTGCCGACATCAACACCGGCAAGGACTGGATCGAGCTGGACATGCATGGCAAGCGGCCGAAAGCCGTGAACCTGCGTACTGCCCCGTATCCGGCGTTCCCGACCGACATGCAGGCGCAGTTCATCTCGCTGAACGCCATTGCCGAAGGCACTGGCGCGGTAATCGAGACCATCTTCGAAAACCGCTTCATGCATGTTTACGAAATGCACCGCATGGGCGCGCAGATCCAGGTCGAAGGCAACACCGCCATCGTCACTGGCGTCAAGGCGCTGAAGGGTGCCCCGGTCATGGCCACCGACCTGCGTGCTTCCGCCAGCCTGGTGCTGTCGGCGCTGGTTGCCGAAGGCGATACTCTGATCGATCGCATCTACCACATCGACCGTGGTTACGAGTGCATCGAGGAAAAACTGCAGATGCTCGGCGCGAAAATCCGCCGCGTACCGGGCTAGTACCCCGCGGGTGCAAGGACGCACCTTTTGAATTGAATGCGGCCAGGTCGATGACCTGGCCGGCAGCAGCCGCTTAAGGACCGACGTTCCAATGTTGACCATCGCGCTTTCCAAAGGCCGTATTCTCGACGATACCTTGCCGTTGCTCGCCGAGGCCGGCATCGTGCCGACCGAAAACCCGGACAAGAGCCGCAAACTGATCATCCCCACCACGCAGGACGATGTGCGCCTGCTGATCGTGCGTGCCACCGACGTGCCGACCTATGTCGAGCATGGTGCTGCCGACCTGGGTGTGGCCGGCAAGGACGTGCTGATGGAGTACGGCGGCCAGGGCCTGTATGAGCCCCTGGACCTGCAGATTGCTCAATGCAAGCTGATGACCGCGGGCGTAGTCGGCGCAGCCGAGCCCAAGGGCCGCCTGCGTGTGGCCACCAAGTTCGTCAACGTAGCCAAGCGTTACTATGCCGAACAAGGTCGCCAGGTCGACATCATCAAGCTGTATGGCTCGATGGAGCTGGCGCCGCTGATCAACCTTGCCGACAAGATCATCGACGTGGTCGACACCGGCAACACCCTGCGTGCCAACGGCCTGGAACCCCAGGAACTGATCGCCACGATCAGCTCGCGCCTGGTGGTCAACAAAGCCTCCATGAAAATGCAGCACGCCCGTATCCAGAGCCTGATCGACACGCTGCGTCAAGCGGTCGAATCGCGACACCGCGGTTGACTCCTGCGCGCGACCTTCGCTGTCGCGCCCGTCTATCCGCGTCATAGCCATTTTTCTCGGGTGCCCGCGCGGATGGACTGGTAGCTTGGGATTGTGCGAAAAGTCGCCGAGCGGCGATCATGCAAGAACGAAAACAGGCGAGGAACGGCCGGGGTCGCGCCCGACTTTGCTGGTTGCAAATGAGCATTCCGAGCCTGTTTTTAACGTAGCATGATCGTCGCGCAGGCACTTTTCGCACAATCCCCTAGGGCGCCTGAGCATTCGCTAATATTACGAGGCCCTCGCCATGACCGTGTCCACTGCAATTGCCCGTCTCAACGCCGCTGATCCGGATTTCGCTCGACATCTGGATCATCTGCTGAGCTGGGAAAGTGTGTCCGATGACGCGGTCAATCAGCGCGTGCTCGACATCATCAAGGCCGTGCGTGAACGCGGTGATGCGGCGCTGGTGGAATTCACCCAGCGCTTCGATGGTGTTGACGCCAAGTCGATTGACGACCTGATCCTCAATCGCGCGCGCCTGGAACTGGCGCTGACCCGTATTACCCCGGTCCAGCGCGAGGCCCTGGAAAAGGCCGCCAACCGTGTGCGCATTTATCACGAGCGGCAGAAGCAGGACTCCTGGCAGTACACCGAGGCCGACGGCACCGTGCTCGGCCAGAAGGTCACCCCGCTGGACCGTGCTGGCCTGTATGTGCCGGGCGGCAAGGCGTCGTACCCGTCGTCGGTGCTGATGAACGCCATCCCGGCCAAGGTCGCGGGCGTGGCTGAAGTGGTGATGGTGGTACCGACCCCGCGTGGTGAGGTCAACGAGCTGGTGCTGGCGGCTGCCTGCATCGCCGGTGTCGACCGGGTGTTCACCGTCGGTGGTGCCCAGGCCGTGGCTGCGCTGGCCTACGGTACTGAAAGCGTGCCGCAGGTGGACAAGATCGTCGGCCCGGGCAACATCTACGTTGCCACCGCCAAGCGCCACGTGTTCGGCCAGGTAGGCATTGACATGATCGCCGGCCCCTCGGAAATTCTCGTGGTGTGCGACGGTCAGACCGACCCGGACTGGATTGCCATGGACCTGTTCTCCCAGGCCGAGCACGACGAAGACGCCCAGGCCATCCTGGTCAGCCCGGATGCCGCCTTCCTTGATCGTGTGGCTGCCAGCATCGACAAGCTGATGCCGACCATGGAACGTGCCGATATCATCGAGAAGTCGATCAATGGCCGTGGTGCGCTGATCCAGGTGCGTGACATGCAGCAGGCCATGGACGTGGCCAACCGCATTGCACCGGAGCACCTGGAGCTGTCCGTGGCCGACCCGCAAGCCTGGCTGCCACACATTCGCCACGCTGGCGCGATCTTCATGGGCCGCCACACCAGCGAAGCGCTGGGCGATTACTGCGCTGGCCCTAACCACGTGCTGCCCACTTCAGGTACCGCGCGTTTTTCGTCGCCGCTGGGGGTGTATGACTTCCAGAAGCGTTCGTCGATCATCTTCTGCTCCGAACAGGGCGCTTCCGAACTGGGCCACACTGCCTCGGTTCTGGCCCGTGGCGAGTCGCTGACCGCCCACGCCCGCAGCGCTGAATACCGTATCCTGACCCAAGAGAAGGGGAACTGAGCATGAGTCGATTCTGGAGCCCCTTCGTCAAGGACCTGGTGCCTTACGTGCCGGGCGAGCAACCCAAGCTGGCCCGCCTGGTCAAGCTGAACACCAACGAAAACCCCTATGGCCCGTCGCCCAAGGCGCTGGAGGCCATGCGCGGCGAGCTGAACGATAACCTGCGCCTGTACCCGGACCCGAACGGTGACCGTCTCAAGCAAGCGGTGGCCGAGTACTACGGCGTGACCCCGGCGCAAGTGTTTGTCGGCAACGGCTCGGACGAGGTGCTGGCGCACATCTTCCACGGCCTGTTCCAGCACGATGCGCCCCTGCTGTTCCCGGACATCAGCTACAGCTTCTACCCGGTGTACTGCGGCCTGTACGGCATTGCCTTCGAACAGGTGGCGCTGGATGAGCAGTTCCAGATCCGTATTGAGGACTACAAAAAGCCCAACGCTGGCATCATCTTCCCCAACCCCAACGCGCCGACCGGTTGCCTGATGCCGTTGCAGGTGGTGGAGCAGCTGCTGCAGGCCAACCGTGATTCGGTGGTGGTAGTGGATGAGGCCTACATCGATTTCGGTGGTGAAACGGCGATCAGCCTGGTGGACCGCTACGATAACCTGCTGGTTACCCAGACGCTGTCGAAGTCGCGCTCGCTGGCGGGGCTGCGAGTGGGCCTGGCGGTGGGGCACCCGGACCTGATCGAGGCCTTGGAGCGGATCAAGAACAGCTTCAACTCCTATCCGCTTGACCGTGCAGCTATCGTCGGTGCGGCGGTGGCGTTCGAAGACCGTGAGTACTTCGAGGACACCTGCCGCAAGGTGATAGACAGCCGGGAGGTGTTGGTCGGTCAGCTGCAGGCCAAGGGTTTTGAGGTGCTGCCGTCGGCTGCCAACTTCATCTTCGCCCGCCACCCGCAGCAGGATGCCGGCGAGCTGGCGGCACGCTTGCGCGAGCAGGGCGTGATCGTGCGTCACTTCAAGCAGCCGCGTATTGCCCAGTTCCTGCGGATCACCATCGGTACTCCGGAAATGAACCAGGCACTGCTGGATGCGTTGAGCTGACGTGTAGGAGCGGGTTTACCCGCGAATACGGTAGCGGCGGCAACGGTGAACGGCGGGTGGAAACTGGCCAGCAGGCCCGGCCCATTCGCGGGTGAACCCGCTCCTACAACAGCCTGTGCGCGTCCATCGTAGGAGCGGGTTTACCCGCGAATACGGTAGCGGCGGCAGCGGCGAACGGCGGGTGGAAACTGGCCAGCAGGCCCGGCCCTTTCGCGGGTGAACCCGCTCCTACAACAGCCTGTGCGCGTCCAATGTAGGAGCGGGTTTACCCGCGAATACGGTAGCGGCGGCAACGGTGAACGGCGGGTGGAAACTGGCCAGCAGGGCCGGCCCATTCGCGGGTGAACCCGCTCCTACAACAGCCTGTGCGCGTCCATCGTAGGAGCGGGTTTACCCGCGAATACGGTAGCGGCGGCAACGGTGAACGGCGGGTGGAAACTGGCCAGCAGGGCCGGCCCATTCGCGGGTGAACCCGCTCCTACAACAGCCTGTGCGCGTCCATCGTAGGAGCGGGTTTACCCGCGAATACGGTAGCGGCGGCAACGGTGAACGGCGGGTGGAAACTGGCCAGCAGGCCCGGCCCTTTCGCGGGTGAACCCGCTCCTACAACAGCCTGTGCGCGTCCAATGTAGGAGCGGGTTTACCCGCGAATACGGTAGCGGCGGCAGCGGCGAACGGCCGGTGGAAATTGGCCAGCGGGCCCGGCCCTTTCGCGGGTGAACCCGCTCCTACAACAGCCTGTGCGCGTCCAATGTAGGAGCGGGTTTACCGGCGAATACGGTAGCGGCGGCAACGGTGAACGGCGGGTGGAAACTGGCCAGCAGGGCCGGCCCTTTCGCGGGTGAACCCGCTCCTACGGGGATCGCGCCAGCCCTTGAGGAACGACAGAACTGTTGCTTCTCAAGGGCTTAATAGCGGCGGTCTTCGATCACAAATGGCTTGGCTGCCGGCCTGTTGCGCACCGCCGCCGGTGTACCATCCAGCACCAGTACATAATCGTTCTGCTTGTCCATCCCCTCCGGATCGATCCATTGATCGTCTCTGGCCGCAACCTGGGCAACCACATGGCCGTTCTTGATAATGGTCAGATAACCCTTGGCGTTACTGTTCCAGCGTAGCCGTCCTTTGTTTTCATCGGCCCGCGCCTTGCGCACGCCGGTATCACCCAGTAAAGGCGTGCCGTCCAATAGCCATTCCGGCTGCAGCTTGAGGCCCATGTGACGCAGCACCGTGGGCGCTACCGAGGTCTGCGCGGGAAGCCCGTACAGGCCGCCGGGCCCAGGCATCTCCACAGGAATGCTCAGCTCGGTCAGTTCCTGATTCAACGGCTTGTTGCTGGCGATGAAGATACTCTTTTCCTGCTCCGAAGCGCCGCCATGGCCTTTCCCCCAATAGTCCCGGCCATGGTTGGTGCTGACGAGTACCAGCCAGTCTTCCTGTGGGAACATGCGACGCCGCTGGTCTACCTTGTCCAATAGCCGCCCGATCTCGCTGTCGGCCTTGCGCAACGCCTGCGCATAGTGCTCACCGTAACCCCTTTGATGGCCGATCTGGTCAGGTTCGTCCAGTTGAATGAACGTGAAGTCAGCGGGTGTGTCACCCAGGATCTGCAACGTACGCGCAATCACCTGTTCATCTGGCAAACCACTTTCGCGTACATCGGCGTCATGGGCGTCCTCCAGCAGAAATGCCGTGTTGATGGGTGACCAGTTGACGATGCTGGAGAGGTAGGCATTGGGGTAGGCCAGGCGTAGCCGCTTGAACAGGCTGGGAAACGCCGGGTTGACCCGTTGCGAGTCGTCGTCCGATTCAACGCCATGCTTGTTGCTCCACACGCCGGTCAGCAAAGTGATCCAGCCAGGGCCGCTCAACGTGAGCTGCTCGCTGGCTTTACCATTGATACACCCGGCGTAAGCCTTGCCGTAGTAAAGCCGCTGCTCCAGGTTGGTTGCATCGCCCAGTTGCAAATACTGCTGCAGTTGCACGCCATCAAGGCCGATGAGCAAGGTCTTGGGGCGGCTCGGGTGGCGGGCCGGGTCACAGCCTGGCTGCAGGGCCAGGAACAGCAGTAACAGCAAACTCGCCATTCGCATGTGGGCGCATCCTTGAAAGCACGCAACGAGCGTTGCAACAAAGTGGCATGCCCACAACTGGCAGAAATACCAGGTGGTTTACGTCTTCGCCTGCAATCCAGTAAGCTGCGGCAATTCATCGGATGATTGGTTGAGTGACATGAATACAGAGCTGACCAAGCGTTCCCTGGTGGAGTTGGCGGTAGAGCGCATGCGCGAATGCATCGTGCTGGGCGATTGGCAGGTCGGTCAGCGCCTGCCTACCGAGCCCGAGCTTGCCTTGCAACTGGGCATTAGCCGTAACACGGTGCGTGAGGCCATGCGCGTGCTGGCGTTCAGTGGCCTGGTGGAAATTCGCCAGGGAGACGGCAGCTACCTGCGCACTGCCCAGGACCCGCTGCAGGCGGTGCACGCGATGTCCCGATGTACGCTCGAGCAGGCCCGCGAGACCCGCCATATCCTCGAGGCGGAGGCCATCGGCCTGGCGGCTTTGCGTCGTAACGATGCCGACCTGCAAGCGCTGAAGGATGCCCTGGAAGGCAGTGCGGGGCACTTTCACGGCGATGTCGATGCCTATGTCGCCTGCGATCTGGTCTTCCACCAGCGGCTGGTCGATGCCGCCCATAACCCGGCATTGAGCGAGCTGTACCGTTACTTCTCCGGGGTCGTGGCTGCCGCTCTGCAACACAATATGGCCACCGTTCCGCGCTGCCAGGCCACGTTCGACTTGCATGGGCAGATCCTCGACGCCATCGAGCAACGTGACGCTGAACGGGCCAAGCGCCTGAGCCGTACCCTCATTGAATCCTGACACCGAGAAGGCCATGGCTGAATCCATCACCCGTAATACCCCATCGAACGAGCGGGATCTCGATGAGCTGCTGATCGACGCTGAAGCTGACGACGAACAGGTCCAGCAACAGGCTGTGGTGTTGCGGCGGCCCTGGCTGTTGCTGCTGGGCCTGGTGCTGGTGGCCTTGAACCTGCGCCCGGCATTGTCGAGCATGGCGCCGGTGCTGGGCCAAGTATCTGAAGGCTTGGGGATGAATGCTTCGCAGGCGGGCTTGCTGACCACCTTGCCGGTGCTCTGCCTGGGCCTGTTTGCTCCCTTGGCGCCAGTGCTGGCGCGGCGCTTTGGCAGCGAGCGGGTGATTCTTGGCATCCTCGTCACCCTGGCGCTTGGCCTCGTGGTACGAAGTACCTTTGGGGCTGTCGGCGTGTTCCTCGGCAGCCTGATGGCAGGGGCCAGCATCGGCATTATCGGCGTATTGTTGCCAGGTATCGTCAAGCGCGACTTTCCGCAACACGCTGGCACGCTGACCGGTGTATACACCATGGCATTATGCCTGGGCGCGGCCATGGCCGCGGGTGCCACCGTGCCGTTGGCCCAGCATTTCGACGGCAGCTGGGCACTGGGGTTGGGCTTCTGGGTGCTGCCGGCTTTGCTGGCCATGCTGGTGTGGCTGCCACAGGCCCGTCAGGGGCATGGGCTGCACAGGGTGGCCTATCGCGTGCGAGGCTTGTGGCGTGACCCACTGGCCTGGCAGGTGACCCTGTATATGGGCCTGCAGTCATCACTGGCCTACATCGTGTTCGGTTGGTTGCCATCGATCCTGATCGGTCGCGGCCTCAGCCCTACCGAGGCAGGGCTGGTGCTGTCGGGGTCGGTAATCGTGCAGTTGATCAGCTCGCTCAGTGCTCCCTGGCTGGCCACCCGCGGCAAGGACCAGCGGCTGGCAATCGTGCTGGTCATGTCAGGTACGCTGGCGGGGCTGTTCGGTTGCCTGTATGCGCCACTTTCCGGGTTGTGGGGGTGGGCCATTGTGCTGGGCCTGGGGCAGGGCGGTACCTTTGCCCTGGCGCTGACCTTGATCGTGCTGCGCTCGAAAGATGCCCACGTGGCGGCGAACTTGTCGAGCATGGCCCAAGGGGTGGGTTATACCCTGGCCTCGATGGGGCCTTTCGCGGTGGGCCTGGTGCATGACCTGACCGGCGGCTGGGCGGCATTGGGTTGGATTTTTGCGGTACTGGGCGTTGGCGCCGTCGTGTTCGGGCTGGGTGCCGGGCGGGCACTGCAGGTGCAGGTGACCTGCGAAAAAGTCTGAGGCCTGTTTTTGCAGTACCGTCCTCTTGCCTGCCAAGAGGACGGTACTGGCATAAGCCATCGGGGCAGATTATCGTGCAGTTTTCGAACCTAGGACGGACAAGCCCACAATGAGCGATGCCAACCGCGCCCTGATTACCCGTTTCTACCAGGCTTTCCAGCGCCTGGATGCCGACGCCATGCTGGCCTGCTACAGCAGCGATATCGTTTTCAGCGACCCGGTGTTCGGTACCCTGCGCGGCAAGGACGCAGGCGATATGTGGCGGATGCTCACCACCCGCGCCAAGAACTTCACCCTGACATTCGACAGCATACGTGCAGATGAGCACAGTGGCAGCGCGCACTGGGTGGCTACCTACCTGTTCAGCCAGACCGGCCGTGTTGTGGTCAACGATATCCAGGCACGCTTTGTCATGCGTGATGGGCTGATTTGCCAGCATGACGATACCTTTGACCTGTGGCGCTGGTCGCGGCAAGCGTTGGGTGTTCCTGGAATGCTGCTGGGGTGGTCGCCGCTGATGCAGAACAAGGTCCGCCTGCAGGCATTCAAGGGGTTGCGCGCATTCCAGCAGGCCCAGGGTGAGTGAAGTCGTCGAACCTGCCGTTGGTAAGCCCTGGTTTGTCTATCTGGTAAGGGCAGCCAATGGCTCGTTGTATTGCGGCATCAGCGATGACCCGCAGCGTCGGTTCGCCGCGCATCAGAAAGGGCAGGGCGCCCGCTATTTCAAGACCAGCCCGGCCCAGGCGCTGGTGTATGTGGAGCAGTGGCCGGACAAGGGCGCGGCGCTGCGCCAGGAGCGGTTGGTGAAACGGCTGCGCAAGTCGGCGAAGGAGGCACTGGTGGCCTCCTTTGGCGGCTTGGGGGAAATCAGTCCTTGCGGCGCTTCAGCTGATCCACCAAGGTTGTCGGCAGCCCCTTGATGATCAAGGTCCCCGCCGCTTCGTCATACTCCACCTTGTCCCCCAGCAAATGTGCCTCGAAGCTGATCGATAGCCCCTCGGCACGCCCGGTGAAACGGCGGAACTGGTTGAGGGTGCGTTTGTCAGCAGGGATTTCCGGCGACAGGCCGTAGTCCTTGTTGCGGATGTGGTCGTAGAACGCTTTGGGGCGGTCCTCGTCGATCAGGCTGGACAGCTCTTCAAGCGTCACCGGCTCGCCCAGCTTGGTCTGGGTGGTGGCGTACTCGACCAGGGTCTGGGTCTTTTCGCGGGCGGATTCTTCCGGCAGGTCTTCGCTTTCGACGAAATCGCTGAAGGCCTTGAGCAGGGTACGCGTTTCGCCCGGGCCGTCGACGCCTTCCTGGCAGCCGATGAAGTCGCGGAAGTAATCCGACACCTTCTTGCCGTTCTTGCCCTTGATGAACGAAATATACTGCCTGGAGTTCTGGTTGTTCTTCCACTCCGACAGGTTGATGCGTGCTGCCAGGTGCAGCTGGCCCAGGTCGAGATGACGGGAAGGGGTCACGTCGAGCTCGGCATTCACCGCCACGCCTTCGCTATGGTGCAGCAGGGCGATCGCCAGGTACTCGGTCATGCCTTGCTGATAGTGGGCAAACAGGATGTGGCCGCCGGTGGACAGGTTGGACTCTTCCATCAGCTTCTGCAGATGCTCGACAGCCACGCGGCTGAAGGCGGTGAAGTCCTTTTCCCCCTCCAGGTACTGCTTCAGCCAGCCGCTCAGCGGGTAGGCGCCCGATTCGCCGTGGAAAAAGCCCCAGGCCTTGCCTTGCTTGGCGTTGTAGCTGTCATTGAGGTCGGCCAGGAGGTTTTCGATGGCATCGGAGGCAGCCAGTTCGGAGTCGCGAGCATGCAGCACGGCGGGGCTGCCATCGGGCTTTTTGTCGATCAGGTGAACGATGCAATGACGGATTGGCATGGAATTCTCGGCGAGCTGCAAAAGTTGCCAAGTTTAACCTAGACCTGAGGTGATGCAGTGGCCGTATGTTGGCAGATATGTCGGTTGTTCGTTTTTTGTTCAATTTTGTGTGTTTTCAGCTGAAACCCCCGAAAAACCTGCATTTAATCAAAGTGCGAGGCGGATATTTATCCATTCATGTGGTAGTTTTGCGCGGTCTTGCGCCCCTCGTGTGCGCATTGCTGGCAGCATGCTGTCGTCGTGTCGAACCAAACGCCGATTTTCGTATCTACATACGCAATTGGCGCGGCCCTCCATTTCAAGGGGCTGGCCCGATAACGTCGTAGTCCGCTGCATAACCATCGAATTTGATAGGGAAGGAACACCACCATGGCATTGACCAAAGACCAACTGATTGCCGACATCGCCGAATCGATCGCCGCGCCAAAAGCCACCGCCAAGAACGCTCTGGAGCAACTGGGCCAGATCGTTGCCGACCAACTGGAAAACGGCGCTGAAATCACTCTGCCAGGCATCGGCAAGCTGAAAGTCTCCGAGCGTCCTGCCCGTACCGGCCGCAACCCTTCGACTGGCGCTGCCATCGAAATCGCTGCCAAGAAAGTCGTCAAGTTCGTTCCAGCCAAAGTGCTGACCGACGCTATCAACAAGTAATTGTTGTTTTGACGAAACCGCGTCCGGCTTGCCCGGGCGCGGTTTTTTCATGCCTGTGATTTACGCTGGGCGTGCCAGGCCTGGCGTGCGGCGTCGTCATGGAAGCTCCAGGCGACCATGCGGCTCTGTTTCTGCCCCTGGCCCATCTCGATGATGCGCACGGCCTTGGCGCCGGACTTCTTCAACGCGGCCTCGATGCCCGGCAGGTTGCTGGCCTTGGACACCAGGCTGGTGAACCACAGCACCCGTTCGGCGTACTGCACGCTTTCGCCAATCAACTGGGTGACAAAGCGGATTTCGCCACCTTCGCACCACAGTTCATTGTTCTGGCCACCGAAGTTCAGCACCGGCAGCTTGCGTTTGGGGTCCTGCTTGCCGAGGTTCTTCCATTTGCGCTGGCTGCCGCGGGTGGCTTCGTCGCGTGAGGCATGGAAGGGCGGGTTGCACAGGGTCAGGTCAAAGCGTTCGCCCTCCTGCAGCAGGCCGCTGAGGATGTGCGCTCGGTTGGCCTGCTGGCGCAGGGTAATGGCTTTGCCCAGGCCATTGGCCTGGACGATAGCCTTGGCCGAGGCCAGAGCCACGGGGTCGATGTCTGAACCGAGGAAGCGCCAGCGGTAGTCGCTGTGGCCCAGCAGTGGATAGATGCAGTTGGCCCCCACGCCGACGTCCAGCGCACGCACTTGGGCGCCCCTTGGGACGTCGCCAGCATTGTCATCGGCCAACAGGTCGGCGGCTACGTGGATGTAGTCGGCACGGCCAGGAATGGGCGGGCACAGGTAATCGGCTGGGATGTCCCAGTGCTGGATGCCGTACTGGGCCTTGAGCAGTGCACGGTTGAACACGCGGACGGCTTCGGGGTTGGCAAAGTCGATGCTGGGCTTGCCGTGGGGGTTGGTGATGGTGAAGCGGGCCAGGTCAGGGTGGGCCTTGATCAGGCTGGGGAAGTCGTAGCGACCCTGGTGGCGGTTGCGCGGGTGCAGGGTGGGTTTGTTCGGGGTCATGGCAGTGTCCAGCCCTATACGAGCGGTGGCTTGAAGAACCTGGGGCTGCTACGCAGCCCTTTCGCGACACAAGGCCGCTCCCACAGGGTGGTGGCGCCTTGAAGGTTGGCGCCGTCCTGTGGGAGCGGCCTTGTGTCGCGAAAGGGCCGTGCAGCGGCCCCAACGGTCTCTCTAGTGATTACAGCGCTGCAATCCGCGCATGCTGCTCGGTGAAGTTGGCCAGGGCCTGTTCGGACTCGGCCAGCTTGGCGCGTTCCTTCTCGATCACCGCAGGCGGGGCCTTGTCGACGAAGGCTGCGTTGGACAGCTTGCCGCCAACACGTTGCACTTCACCTTGCAGACGCTGGATTTCCTTGTTCAGGCGCGCCAGCTCGGCATCCTTGTCGATCAGCCCGGCCATTGGCACCAGCACTTGCAGGTCACCGACCAGGGCGGTAGCGGACAGCGGCGCTTCGTCGGCATCACCCAGTACGGTGAACGACTCGACCTTGGCCAGCTTCTTCAGCAGCGCTTCGTTTTCCTGCAGGCGGCGCTGGTCGTCGGCGTTGGCGTTCTTCAGGAACAGCGGCAGCGGCTTGCCGGGGCCGATGTTCATTTCGGCGCGGATATTACGCAGGCCGACCATCAACTCTTTCAGCCACTCGATGTCGCCTTCGGCGGCGGCGTCAATGCGCGTTTCGTTGGCCACTGGCCATGGCTGCAGCATGATGGTCTTGCCGTCGATGCCGGCCAGCGGCGCGATGCGCTGCCAGATTTCTTCGGTGATGAACGGCATGAACGGATGCGCAAGACGCAGTGCCACCTCCAGCACGCGCACCAAGGTGCGGCGGGTGCCACGGGCGCGCTCTACCGGGGCGTTTTCGTCCCACAGTACCGGTTTGGACAGCTCCAGGTACCAGTCGCAATACTGGTTCCAGATGAACTCGTACAGCGCCTGGCTGGCCAGGTCGAAGCGGAACTGCTCCAGCTGGCGGGTTACTTCGGCTTCGGTACGCTGAAGTTGCGAGATGATCCAGCGGTCTGCCAGCGACAGCTCGTAGGCTTCGCCGTTCTGGCCGCAGTCTTCACCCTTGTCCAGCACGTAGCGGGCAGCGTTCCAGATCTTGTTGCAGAAGTTACGGTAGCCTTCGACGCGGCCCATGTCGAACTTGATGTCGCGGCCTGTCGAGGCCAGCGAGCAGAAGGTGAAGCGCAGGGCGTCGGTGCCGTAGCTGGCAATACCTTCGGGGAACTCGGCCTTGGTCTGCTTGGCGATCTTCTCGGCAAGCTTGGGCTGCATCATGCCGCTGGTGCGTTTTTCCAGCAGGGCGTCGAGGGTAATACCGTCGACGATGTCCAGCGGGTCCAGCACGTTGCCCTTGGACTTGGACATCTTCTGGCCCTGGCCGTCACGTACCAGGCCGTGCACGTACACGGTCTTGAACGGTACCTGCGGGGTGCCGTCTTCGTTCTTGATCAGGTGCATGGTCAGCATGATCATGCGCGCAACCCAGAAGAAGATGATGTCGAAGCCAGTCACCAGCACGTCGGTGGAGTGGAACTTCTTGAGGAATTCGGTCTGTTCCGGCCAGCCCAGGGTGGAGAATGTCCACAGGCCCGAGCTGAACCAGGTGTCGAGTACGTCGTCATCCTGACGCAGGACCACGTCGGCGCCCAGCTTGTGCTTGGCGCGCACTTCTTCCTCGTTGCGGCCAACGTAGACCTGGCCGGCCTCGTCGTACCACGCAGGAATGCGGTGGCCCCACCACAGTTGGCGGCTGATGCACCAGTCCTGGATATCGCGCATCCAGGAGAAGTACATGTTCTCGTATTGCTTGGGCACGAACTGGATGCGGCCATCTTCCACGGCGGCGATGGCAGGCTCTGCCAGCGGCTTGGTGGAAACGTACCACTGGTCGGTCAGCCACGGCTCGATGACCGTGCCGGAGCGGTCGCCTTTCGGCACTTTCAGGGCGTGGTCGTCGATGCTGACCAGCAGGCCCTGGGCGTCCAGGTCGGCGACGATCTGCTTGCGCGCGACAAAGCGGTCAAGGTTGGCGTACTGGGCCGGCAGCTGGGTGTCGACCTGCTCGTTAACGCTGCCGTCGAGGTTGAAGGCCTGGGCGCTGGCCAGCACGAAGGCGTTCTTGTCGAAGATGTTCAGCAGCGGCAGGTTATGACGCTTGCCGACTTCGTAGTCGTTGAAGTCGTGGGCCGGGGTGATCTTCACGCAACCGGTACCGAACTCGGGGTCGCAGTAGTCATCGGCGATGATCGGGATGCGGCGGCCGACCAATGGCAGTTCGACGAATTTGCCGATCAGTGCCTGGTAGCGTTCGTCGTTCGGGTTGACGGCCACGGCAGCGTCACCCAGCAGGGTTTCCGGACGCGTGGTGGCAACTACCAGGTAGTCCTGGCCTTCGGCGGTCTTGGCGCCGTCGGCCAGTGGGTAGCGCAGGTTCCACAGGTGGCCTTTCTCGTCGTGGTTTTCCACTTCGAGGTCGGAGATGGCCGTGTGCAGCTTGGTGTCCCAGTTGACCAGGCGCTTGCCGCGGTAGATGAGGCCGTCTTCATGCAGGCGCACGAACGCTTCTTTAACCGCTTCGGAGAGGCCGTCGTCCATGGTGAAGCGCTCGCGGCTCCAGTCTACCGATGAGCCCAGGCGGCGAATCTGGCGGCTGATGTTGCCGCCGGACTGATCCTTCCATTCCCAGACTTTTTCCAGGAACTTTTCGCGGCCCAGGTCATGACGGTTCTGGCCTTTGGCTTCAAGTTGGCGCTCGACCAGCATCTGCGTGGCGATACCCGCGTGATCGGTACCCGGCTGCCACAGGGTGTCGCGGCCTTGCATGCGGCGGAAACGGATCAGGGCGTCCATGATCGCGTTGTTGAACCCGTGGCCCATGTGCAGGCTGCCGGTTACGTTCGGCGGCGGGATCATGATGGTGTAGGACTCGCCTGCACCTTGTGGAGCGAAATAGTTCTCGGACTCCCAGGTGTTGTACCAGGAAGTTTCGATTGCGTGCGGCTGGTAGGTCTTATCCATGCGCGGCGGGACCCTGTGCATTTATTCGGGAAAGCCGGGAAGTATAACCAAGCTGGGGGCCGCAGGCGACAAGCTGCTGACAACTGTCGGAACAGAGTCGCCTGCTTCGCGGGCAAGTCCGCTCTTACGGGCAAAGCGCAGGCTCAGAACCTGTGGGAGCGGGCTTGCCCGCGAAGCAGGCGACACCGTTGCCCGGTTCTACTCGGAACGCTTGATCAGCCGCTCGATCCGCGCATCCAGCCGGCGCTTGATTTCGTTCTCGATATGCGGGGTAAAGTCGTTGATCACGTCCTGCATGATCATCTGCGCTGCGGCGCGCAGCTCGCTTTCCAGGTGCAGCAGGGTGTCCTGGCGGCGGGTCTGCGGGTCGTCCTCGGGTTCGGCAGCTACAGGTTCGGCGGGCGCCGCGGGGTCGCTGGCGGCTTCGTCCAGCAGCAACGGAATCTGCTCTACCGTCTCGGTGAGCAGCGGCGGTTGCAGGTCGGCGTCGCCAAGCAGCTGACGGATCGACTCGAGGTCATCGAGCAGATGGGCGGAATCGGGCAAAGGGGAGGGCTTGTCCATCGTCGTCAAAGTCGCTGTAAGCGGTGGTCTTGCAGAGCATAGCCCTGTTCACGGTAGAAACGGAATCGCTCACGGGCTGATTGGCGGATAGCCGGCTCTTCAACAACGATTTCGGCCACCCGCTCGAACTGCCCGACAAAGCCCGGCACGCTGGCGCCGAGGTTGATCAGCAGGCCGTGGTGCTCGCCGGCGTTGTCAGCCAGGCCCAGAACCACGTCAGCATCGGCATGCACCTCGGCGAGGTCGTGGGGCACGAAGGCCTCGCCCTTGAAGCGCCACAAGCGTTGGTCCAGTTCACTGCGCTGTTCTGCATCCTGGCAGTGCAAATAGACCTGGTGGCCAAGGCGCCAGGCCTTCTCGCACAGCTTGCAGGCGAAATCGAGCCGCGCCGACAGCGAGTCGGTGGGCAGAATGTAGAAGTCGACTTTGCTCATGGTGGGAATCGCCGGCCGGTGGCGCGCAAGGCACCACCGGCTTCACGGCTTCAGGCGCCAGCGCGGTCCAGCAGGTACTGGGTCAACAGAGGTACCGGGCGGCCAGTGGCGCCCTTGTCCTTGCCGCCACTGACCCAGGCGGTGCCGGCGATGTCCATGTGCGCCCAGTTGTAGGCTTTGGCGAAGCGCGACAGGAAGCAACCCGCGGTGATCGTACCGGCCTTCGGCCCACCGATGTTGCCCATGTCGGCGAACGGGCTGTCCAGCTGCTCCTGGTATTCATCGAACAGCGGCAGCTGCCAGGCACGGTCGTCGGCGCGCTTGCCGGCATCGAGCAACTGCCCGACCAGGTCGTCGTTATTGCCCATCAGGCCGGAGGTGTGGCTGCCCAGGGCGACGATGCAGGCGCCGGTCAGGGTGGCGATGTCGATCACCGCCTGCGGCTTGAAGCGCTCGGCGTAGGTCAGGGTGTCGCACAGCACCAGGCGGCCTTCAGCGTCGGTGTTGAGGATTTCCACGGTCTGACCGTTCATGGTGGTGACGATGTCACCTGGGCGGGTGGCGCCGCCGCTTGGCATGTTCTCGGCGCAGGCCAGCAGGCACACCAGGTTGATCGGCAGTTGCAGCTCGAGCACTGCACGCAGGGTGCCGAACACGCTGGCGGCGCCGCACATGTCGTACTTCATTTCATCCATGCCGGCGCCTGGCTTGAGGCTGATGCCGCCGGTGTCGAAGGTAATGCCTTTACCCACCAGCACGAATGGCTTGTCGGCCTTTTTGCCGCCCTGGTAATTGAGCACGATCAGGCGTGGCGGCTGGTCGCTGCCCTGGCCCACGGCGTAGAACGCGCCCATGCCCAGGTCCTTGATCTTTTTCTCGTCCAGCACTTCAACCTTGAGGGCCTTGTGCGCCTTGCCCAGTTCCTTGGCCTGTTCGGCCAGGAAGCTTGGGTGGCAAAGGTTGGGTGGCAGGTTGCCGAGGTCACGGGTGAAGGCCATGCCGCTGGCGATGGCGCTGGCATGCTTGACCGCACGCTCGACTTCGGCCTGGCCGGCTTTGTCGGCCAGCAGGGTGACCTTTTTCAGCGCACGCGGCTCGGCTTTCTGGCTTTTGAAACGGTCGAACACATATTCGCCGTCCAGCAGGGTTTCGGCCAGCAGGCGGTATTTGCCGTAATGGGCGTCGCGGTTGCTGACCGCGATATCGTCCAGGGCCAGTACTGCGTCAGCGCCGTTCAGGCCCTTGAGCACGCCAGCGACACTGGCCACCAGTTTGCGCCAGGCGCGGTCGCCCAAGGCTTCTTCCTTGCCGCTACCCACCAGCAGCACGCGCTCGGCCTTCAGGCCCGGGAGGTTCTGTAGCAGCAGGGTCTGGCCCGGCTTGCCGGCCAGGTCGCCGCGCTTGAGCACGGCGCTGATGGCGCCTTCGCTGGCCTGGTCGACAGCCTTGGCAACAGCGCCGAGCTTGCGGTTTTCACCTACCGGAAGGACCAGTGTGGCGGTTTTTACGGATGCAGCAGCTACGCTTTTTACAACCAGTTCCATGTCAGGATCCCCGAATGATCGATACGAATGGCGCTGTGTGTTCCAGCGCTCTGGACGGGCCTGGCCGCGTCGTCGCGCACCAGCGGAAAAGCTGCCAGTTTGAGCCTGTGGCAAGCGTGCTGACAACCCCGTTGTGCACCTTCGTACGCGGCCAAGTGACAGGGGCGGTCAATCACAGGATAATGCGCGCACTTTACATGGAGGTTCGCCTTTGGCGAACCGGCATTGGTCTTGGATGTACTAAGTCATTGTTTGGCGCCATTGCATGGCAGTCCGCCCTGACAACCCAGGAGTGTCTGGTTTGATCGTCTTTCGTTATCTGTCCCGCGAGGTCCTGGTCACCTTGAGCGCCGTCAGCGCTGTGCTGTTGGTGATCATCATGAGCGGGCGCTTCATCAAGTACCTGGCCCAGGCTGCCCAGGGCGTGCTCGACCCTGGCGTGTTGTTCCTGATCATGGGCTTCCGCTTGCCAGGCTTCCTGCAACTGATCCTGCCTCTGGGGCTGTTCCTCGGCATCCTCCTGGCTTACGGGCGCCTGTACCTGGAGAGTGAGATGACCGTGCTGTCGGCCACTGGCATGAGCCAGCAGCGCCTGCTGGGCATGACCATGGCGCCGGCTGCCCTGGTTGCCCTGCTGGTGGCCTGGTTGAGCCTGAGCCTGGCCCCGCTGGGCGTGGCCCAGGTGCAGCAGATCATCAGCCAGCAGGATGCCCTGACCGAGTTCGACACCTTGGTGCCGGGCCGCTTCCAGACCTTGCGTGATGGTTCGCGGGTAACCTATACCGAGCAATTGTCGGATGACCGCATCAACCTGGGCGGGGTGTTCATCTCCGAGAAGCGCTTCAATCAGGACAAGACCAAGGACCGCGCCCCCTCGGTGCTGGTCGCCGAGAAGGGCCACCAGGAAATCCAGGCCGACGGCAACCGCTATCTGGTGCTGGAAAACGGTTACCGCTACGACGGCAACCCGGGCCAGGCCGACTACCGCGCCATCAAATATGACACCTACGGCGTGCTGCTGCCCAAGCCGGAAGTCGCCGAGGAAGTGACCGAGCGCGAAGCGCTTCCCACCTCCGAACTGATCGGCAAGGAGGGCCTGCGTGAGCGCGCCGAGCTGCAATGGCGGTTGTCGCTGCCGATCCTGGTGTTCGTCGTCACCCTGCTGGCGGTGCCGCTGTCGCGGGTCAACCCGCGCCAGGGCCGTTTCCTCAAGCTGCTGCCGGCAATTCTTCTGTACATGGCCTACCTGACAATGCTGATTTCCGTACGCGGCGCCCTCGAGAAGGGCAAACTGCCGATCGCCCTGGGCATGTGGTGGGTACACGGTCTGTTCCTGCTGATCGGCCTTGGCCTGATGTACTGGGAGCCGCTGCGCCTCAAACGCGCCGCCCGCCGTGCGGAGGTGGCCCATGGCTAAGCTCGATCGCTACATCGGCCAGAGCGTGCTGCTGGCCATCCTGGCCGTGCTGGGGATCATCCTCGGCCTGGCTTCGCTTTTCGCCTTCATCGATGAGATGGGCGACCTGAGTGACACCTACACGGTGCTGGAGGCAGGCAACTTTGTCCTGCTTACTGCACCTCGGCGGCTGTATGAAATGCTGCCAATGGCCGCCCTGATCGGTTGCCTGATCGGCCTGGGCAGTCTGGCCAGCAGCAGCGAGCTGACCATCATGCGTGCGGCCGGCGTGTCCATCGGTCGTATCGTCTGGGCGGTGATGAAACCCATGCTGGTGCTGATGCTGGTGGGGCTGCTGATTGGCGAATATGTGGCACCGGTGACCGAGAACAAGGCTCAGGCCGACCGTTCCCTGGCCCAAGGTGGTGGTGAAGCACAAAGTTCCAAACGTGGCATGTGGCACCGCCAGGGCGAGGAGTATGTGCACATCAACGCCGTACAGCCCAATGGCCTGCTGCTGGGCGTGACCCGCTACCGCTTCGACAGCGAGCGCAAGATTGTCACCTCGAGCTTTGCCCGCCGTGCGCAGTACCAGAACGACCACTGGCTGCTCGCTGATGTGCGTACCACCTATTTCCGTGGCGACCACACCGAGGTGGTCAACGCGCCGGAGGAGCGCTGGGATGTTTCGCTCACCCCAGAACTGCTCAATACCGTGATCCTCGCGCCGGAGTCGCTTTCGATTACCGGCTTGTGGGACTACATCCACTACCTGTCTGACCAGGGCCTGAACAACTCCCGATATTGGCTGGCATTCTGGACCAAGGTGCTGCAGCCGATGGTAACGGCGGCCCTGGTGCTGATGGCGATTTCGTTCATCTTTGGCCCGCTGCGTTCGGTTACCCTTGGTCAGCGCGTGTTCACGGGTGTGCTGGTGGGCTTCGTGTTTCGCATTGGCCAGGACCTGCTCGGGCCTTCGAGCCAGGTATTCGGCTTCCCGCCGCTGCTGGCGGTGGTGATACCGGCGGGCATCTGTGCCTTGGCCGGTGTGTGGTTGTTGCGCCGGGCAGGGTAATAGCCAGAGCTGCACAAGAAAGCCGACCTCAGGGTCGGCTTTTTCATGGCTGTTTATCTGGCCCGGCGCGTTCGCGGGGCAAACCCGCGCCTACAGGTATCGCGCAGGCATCAGGAAAGGGCCCGAACCGGCAACGCCAATCCTCTGGCTCATTTCTTCTGTTTAGGCACCCGCACCAGCTGGCTTTCCGAATAGATGTCATGCCAACCACGCTTGCGCTTGTCGATCAGCACCCAGAAAAAACCCAGCCCCAGGCACAGCCACGAGGCAATCGACACGACGAACCGCAAGAGCGCCTGCCACAGGCTGATGGCCGAGCCATCGGCATTCTGCACCCGAACGCCCCATACCTGCATACCCAGCGTCTGCCCACCGTGGGTCCAGAACTTGGCAAAAAAGCCGAACAGGGCAAACAGCAGTACCGTAGACAGCAATGGGTCGCCATCCAGTGCACCGGCCTCGGTCAGCTCGCGCATACGTGCTTCGCCGATGATCGACATCTGAATCATCTTGTAGGCACCGGCGGTCACGATCAGCAGCGCGGTGCACAGTAGAAAGTCATAGAACATCGCTGCCAGGCGCCGGCCCAGGCCGACCGGCGGAAAATCACCCTGGGGTGTGAGCAGAGGCTTGGACATGCAGGACAGCTCCAGAAGACGAGCCTGCTATTCTACGGGCAAAAAAAAACCCCTGCACTTGGCAGGGGCTTTTCAAAGTCTGGCGCTGGATCAGACAGGTTGAACCTTGTCAGCCTGCATGCCTTTCTGGCCCTGAACTGCTTCAAAGGTAACCTTCTGGCCTTCTTTCAGGCTTTTGAAGCCGCTACCTTCGATAGCGCGGAAGTGCACGAACAGATCCGGACCGCTTTCTGGGGTGATGAAGCCGTAACCTTTTTCGTCATTGAACCACTTGACGGTACCGTTCTGACGCTCAGCCATTGTCTTATTTCCTATGAAGCTTAAATTTTGATGACAGTTTCTTTCGCACTTTTTTGTAAGCGAAAGATTACTGGGCTGGGTTGCAGGAAGTAAGAGACGTCGAACGGGTTGTAGCAAATCTCGGCTACTGGCCCAGGTCACGAACTGTTGCGACCCATGCAAACACAGTGCAGTGACTCTACGCCAACTCCCGAGCGAAAAACAAGCCCTTGGTCGTATGGAAAACTGGCCGCTTGCCGATAACCGACCGATTTGTCGGAAACGGCATGGCGCCTGGCCTGGCGCCATGTTCAAAAGTTATTGGGCAGGTTCGAAAACGAATATGTCGACGCTGCCCAAAACCTTCACAAAGCTGTTTCAGCTACGGTAGTAACGTGGTGTCACGAAAGGCATTTTGCTGACTTTCAAGGCCACCTTCTTTCCACGCACCACGGCAAACAGTGCGGTGTCGAGTGCTGCATGTTCACTATCGATATAACCCATGGCGACAGGTGCGGCGAGTGTCGGGCCAAAGCCCCCGCTGCACACTTTGCCTACCGGTTTATCGTTTGCGTCGACAATGTCCGCACCTTCACGAACAGGCGTACGCTCCTGCGGCAACAGGCCGACACGTTTGCGCGCAACACCATCGCGCACGTGGGCGAAGATCGTCTCGGCACCCGGGAAGCCGGCAGCGCGTGCACCCTCGGCACGGCGCACCTTGGAAATTGCCCACAGCAGGCTGGCTTCGATCGGCGTAGTCTCGCTGTTCATGTCGTGGCCATACAGGCACAGGCCAGCTTCCAGGCGCAGCGAGTCGCGTGCGCCCAAGCCGATCGGCTGTACTTCCGGCTCGGCCAGCAGGCGGCGAGCCAGGGCGTCGGCAGCGTTGACCGGTACCGAGATCTCGTAGCCGTCTTCGCCGGTGTAGCCCGAGCGGCTGACGAAGCAGTCCACACCCAGCAGTGTTACTCGGCGGAACTGCATGAAGGTCATGCCGGCCACTTCTGGAGCCAGGCGTTCCAGCACCTTGACTGCAGCCGGGCCTTGCAGGGCGAGCAGGGCACGCTCCTCGAACAGCGGCTGCACCTCGCAACGGTTGCCAATGTGGGATTGCAGGTGAGCCAGGTCCTGCTCCTTGCAGGCGGCGTTGACTACCAGGAACAGGGTGTCCTCGCCCAGGTTGGCCACCATCAGGTCGTCGAGAATGCCGCCTTGCTCATTGGTGAACATGGCATAACGCTGCATGCCCACCGGCAGGTCGATGATGTCCACCGGTACCAGGCTTTCCAGCGCCTTGGCGGCGTCAGCGCCACGCAGAACGATCTGGCCCATGTGCGAGACGTCGAACAGGCCGGCCTGCTCGCGGGTGTGCAGGTGTTCCTTGAGCACGCCCAGCGGGTACTGCACCGGCATGTCGTAGCCGGCGAACGGCACCATGCGTGCACCCAGTTCCAGGTGCAAGGCATGCAGTGGGGTCTTGAGCAGTGTTTCGGACATCGATGACTCCTTGCTGTCATTGTTGGGTCAACATTCGATGATGTTGACGGCCAGGCCGCCACGGGCGGTCTCTTTGTATTTGCTTTTCATGTCGGCGCCGGTCTGGCGCATGGTGCGGATGACCTTGTCCAGCGACACGTAGTGCTGCCCGTCGCCGCGCAGGGCCATGCGTACCGCGTTGATGGCCTTCACCGAGCCCATGGCATTGCGCTCGATACAGGGCACCTGTACGAGGCCGCCGATCGGGTCGCAGGTCAGGCCCAGGTTGTGTTCCATGCCTATTTCGGCTGCGTTCTCCACCTGCTGCACGCTACCGCCCATCACTTCGCACAGTGCCCCGGCGGCCATCGAACAGGCAACGCCGACCTCGCCCTGACAGCCCACTTCGGCCCCGGAGATGGAGGCGTTTTCCTTGTACAGGATGCCGATGGCTGCGGCGGTGAGCAGAAAGCGCACCACCCCGTCCTCGCTGGCACCGGGGACGAAGCGCATGTAGTAGTGAAGGACTGCCGGGACGATGCCCGCCGCACCATTGGTAGGGGCGGTGACCACACGACCGCCGTAGGCGTTTTCCTCGTTCACCGCCAAGGCGTAGAGGTTGACCCAGTCGAGCACTGACAGGGCATCACGCAGGCTGGCTTCCGGGTGGCCGCTCAGTTGGCGGTACAGGGCCGGTGCGCGGCGTTTGACCTTGAGCCCTCCCGGTAATATGCCCTCATGCTGGCAACCTGCCGCGACGCAATCTTGCATCACCTGCCAGATGCGCAGCAGCCCGGCTCGGGTTTCTGCTTCAGGGCGCCAGGCGGTCTCGTTGGCCAGCATGACCTGGCTCACCGACAGGTCATGCGCGGTGCAGTGGCCGAGGAGCGCCTTGGCGGTCTTGAACGGATAGGCCAGCACCGTGGTGTCTTCGACGATGCGGTCATGGCCGGCAGCGTCCTCGTCGACCACGAAACCACCGCCTACCGAGTAATACTCGCGGCTTCGGATTTGCAGGCCTGCGTCGTCGAAGGCGCGAAATATCATGCCGTTGGGGTGGTAGTCCAACGGCTTGCGGATCATCGCCAGGTGCTGCTTTTCGATGAACGCAATGCTGTGTTCGCCCAGCAGGTTGATGCGTCCGCTGTCGCGGATGACCTGCAGGCGGGCGGGAATGCTGTCGGTGTCGATAATGTCCGGGTGTTCGCCTTCAAGGCCCAGCAGCACGGCTTTGTCACTGCCGTGGCCTTTGCCTGTGGCGCCCAGTGAGCCATACAGCTCGGCTTTGACGCTGGCGGTGCGGGCCAGCAGGCCGTCACGGCGCAGCCCTTCGGCAAACCGCGCAGCGGCGCGCATCGGGCCGACCGTGTGGGAGCTGGAGGGGCCGATGCCGATCTTGAACAGGTCGAAGACGCTCAGTGACATGTTGACCTCCTGCCAGATTGTTGGGCGGACGTTGAGCCCTGTAGGCGCGGGTTAACCCGCGCCTACACAGAGCCCGCCACCCAAGCCAGGTGGCGGGGAGGGGCTATCAGGCGTCCTGATAGCTCTCGATCGACGGGCAGGCGCACACCAGGTTGCGGTCGCCGAACACGTTGTCGACCCGGCCCACCGGCGGCCAGTACTTGCCTTCCACCAGGCTCGCCAGGGGGTATACCGCCTGCTCGCGGCTGTAGCCATGGGTCCATTCGCCAACCAGCTCAGCCGCAGTGTGCGGTGCGTTTTTCAGCGGGTTGTCGTCCTTGTCCAGGCTACCGTCCTCCACCGCGCGGATTTCTTCGCGGATCTGGATCATCGCGTTGCAGAAGCGGTCCAGTTCTTCTTTGGACTCGCTTTCGGTCGGTTCGATCATCAGCGTGCCAGCCACCGGGAAGGACATGGTCGGGGCGTGGAAGCCAAAGTCGATCAACCGCTTGGCCACGTCGTCGACACTGATGCCGCTGGTGTCCTTCAGTGGGCGCAGGTCGAGAATGCACTCGTGAGCCACCAGGCCGTTACCGCCGGTATACAGAACAGGATAGTGCTCTTCCAGGCGGCGGGCGATGTAGTTGGCGTTGAGGATTGCCATCTGCGAGGCACGTTTGAGGCCGGCACCGCCCATCATGCGGATATACATCCATGTGATGGGCAGGATGCTGGCGCTACCGAACGGCGCAGCGCATACCGCGCCTTGGGTGTTTTCCAGCTGTGCATGGCCTGGCAGGAACGGCGCCAGGTGCGACTTGACGCCAATCGGGCCTACGCCCGGGCCACCACCACCGTGCGGGATGCAGAAGGTCTTGTGCAGGTTCAGGTGGGAAACGTCGCCGCCGAACTTGCCGGGTGCGCACAGTCCGACCATGGCGTTCATGTTGGCGCCGTCGATGTACACCTGGCCACCGTTGTCGTGGATGATCGCGCAGATTTCGCCGATCGCTTCCTCGAACACGCCGTGGGTCGACGGGTAGGTGATCATGATTGCGGCCAGGCGCTCGCGGTGCTCGATGGCTTTGGCGCGCAGGTCCTCGACATCGACGTTGCCACGGGCGTCACAGGCGGTAACCACGACACGCATGCCAGCCATGTGTGCGGTGGCCGGGTTGGTGCCATGGGCCGACGACGGGATCAGGCAGATATCGCGGTGGCCTTCACCCCGGCTGCGGTGGTAGGCGCGGATCGCCAACAGCCCGGCGTATTCGCCCTGCGAGCCGGCGTTGGGCTGCAGCGACACGGCATCATAGCCAGTGGCCGCGCACAGCATGGCCTCCAGCTCGGTGGTCATCTGCAGGTAGCCCTGGCTCTGCTCGGCCGGGGCGAATGGGTGCAGGTTGCCGAACTCGGCCCAGGTGACCGGGATCATCTCGCTGGCGGCGTTCAGCTTCATGGTGCACGAGCCCAGCGGAATCATGCTGCGGTCCAGCGCCAGGTCCTTGTCGGCCAGGCGGCGCAGGTAGCGCATCAGCTCGGTTTCGCTGTGGTAGCGGTTGAACACCGGGTGTTCGAGGATGGCCGACTGGCGCAGCAGGGCGGCAGGCAGCAGGGAACCGGTGCTGGCGGCCAGTTCGGTGAAGTCAGGCTGTGCCTGCTCGCCCCCCAACAGCTGCCACAGCGATTCGACGTCAGCCTGAGTGCTGGTTTCGTCCAGAGACAGGCCCACATGGGCGGCATCGATCTGGCGCAGGTTGATGCCCTGGGCGCGTGCCTTGTCATGCAGGCTGGCGGTGGCAGTGCCGGTGGCCAGGGTCAGGGTATCGAAAGCGCTGGCGCCCACCACTTGTACGCCCAGCGCCTTCAGGCCGGCGGCGAGGATCGCGGTCAGGGCATGGGTGCGCTCGGCAATGCGCTTGAGGCCGGCAGGGCCGTGGTACACGGCGAACATGCTGGCGATGTTGGCCAGCAGCACCTGGGCGGTGCAGATGTTGCTGGTGGCCTTTTCGCGGCGGATGTGCTGCTCGCGGGTCTGCATGGCCAGACGCAGGGCGGTTTTGCCGAAGCGATCGATCGACACGCCGACCAAGCGGCCAGGCATGTCGCGCTTGAACGCGTCGCGGGTGGCGAAGTAAGCCGCGTGCGGGCCACCGAAGCCCAGTGGCACGCCGAAGCGCTGTGCGCTGCCGATGGCCACATCGGCGTCGAATTCGCCCGGTGGGGTCAGCAGGGTCAGGGCCAGCAGGTCTGCCGCTACGGCGACCAGGGCGTTGGCCGCGTGGAAGCGCTGCACGACCTCGCGGTAGTCGAACACTTCACCGTTGCTGGCCGGGTATTGCAGCAGGGCCCCGAAGAAGGCGCTGACATCGCCCAGCTCGCGTTCGTCGCCAACCACAACCTCGATACCCAGCGGCTCGGCACGGGTGCGCAGCACGTCGAGGGTTTGCGGGTGACAGTGCACGGAGGCGAAGAAGGCATGGCTGGACTTGTTCTTCGACAGGCGCTTGCAGAAGGTCATGGCCTCGGCCGCAGCCGTGGCTTCGTCGAGCAAGGAGGCGTTGGCGATCGGCAGGCCGGTGAGGTCGCTGATCAGGGTCTGGAAGTTCAGCAGCGCTTCCAGGCGGCCCTGGGAAATTTCTGGCTGATACGGGGTGTAGGCGGTGTACCAGGCCGGGTTTTCCAGCAGGTTGCGCAGGATCGGTGCCGGGGTGTGGGTGTTGTAGTAGCCCTGGCCGATGTAGCTTTTGAACAGCTGGTTCTTGCTGGCGATGGCCTTGAGTGCGGCGAGTGCGTCGGCCTCGCTCTGGCCGTCGTGCGAGCCAAGCACGCTGGTGCCTTTGATGCTGTCGGGGATGACCGCAGCGGTCATGGCGTCCAGCGAGTCGAAGCCCAGTGCAGTGAGCATGGCCTGTTCGTCAGCGGCGCGCGGGCCTATGTGACGGGCGATGAATTCGTTGGCGGTGCCGAGGTTGATGGTCATGGCGGGATTCCTCAGGCGTCGTCGTTGGCTTTGAGCAGGCGGTCGTAGGCGTCCTGATCGAGCAGAGCGGTGACGGCTTCTGCATCGGCAGGGATGAAGCGGAAGAACCAGCCTTCGCCCATCGGGTCTTCGTTGACCAGTTCCGGGCTGTCTTCAAGCTGGCCGTTGACCTCGACCACTTCACCCGTCAGTGGCATGTACACGCCGCTGGCGGCCTTGACCGATTCGACGGTGGACGCTTCGCTGCCTTTCTCATACTGCTGCAACTCTGGCAGTTGCACGAAAACCACGTCGCCCAGGGCATTCTGGGCGTAGGCGGTGATGCCCACGGTGACGCTGCCATCGGCTTCGACGCGCAGCCATTCGTGATCTTCAGTGAAACGCAACTCGCTCATGGGGAATCCTCGGGAAGCAGGGCGTTGGGGGCGCGGTGGCGCCGCGCTCTTAGGGTAGGATTCCCTTAGCAATAATGCGGCCAACCTATAAAACTTCTTATTTATCAATATGTTACGTAAATAGGCGGAGAAGCCGTATTTTTTGTATGGAATGATATCGTTCCAGGTGCTCATGGGAGGAAAAGGTTTTGAGCATCAAACCCTTGTGCACCCACGTCGAGGAGTGTGTGTATCGTTTTAGTTACGACGTATTGAAAACGATACACATGGTGTCCGACAGGCCAGGTGCCAATGGCCTCCGGTCATCTCACTTTCAGCATATGATCCAGCGAAAACGCGCCGGCGCCACGTGCGACCAGGAGCAGCAAGAGCCCCGCCCAGGTCAGGTGGGTGGGCCACGCATCGGGGTAGACGAACACTTCGATCACCAACGTCATGCCCAGCAGTGCCAGCGCTGATAGCCGGGTCATCAGCCCGAGCACCAGCAATAGCGGGAACAAGTGCTCAGCGTAGGCGGCCAGGTGCGCTGCAAGCCAGGGCGAGAGTAGCGGCAGCGCGTACTCGGTGCGGAACAGCTCATAGGTGCTGGGTGTAAGGGTGAGGAAACCCTCCACTTTGGTGCGTCCGGAAAGAAAGAATACCGAGGCGATCCCGAACCGGGCGACCAGGCACAACAGGTCATCGCTCAAACGGTGCTCGAGGCTCTGTGCAATGTGGTTCCAGGCGCGCCGCAGGCTGCTGGCCGGGGGCGTGAAGTCGGCACTAGCCATGAGGGTGTTCTCCTGTGAAGGCGAGTGGGCGAAAAGCCTGGGCTGTCATCAGGCGCCCGAGCATCTCGGTGAAATCCAGGTCGGTTTCAGCGTGTTGCGCCAGTTCCGAGGCCTGCATCAGCGACTGTCCGGCCGCACAGGCCTTGAGAAACGCATGGCCACCTTTCCCCAGCGGCTGATGGCATACGCCATCAGCGGTGCCGACAAACAGCACCCCTTCGCCCACCCATGGCTGGTCATGGGGCCAGGCAACCTGCTCGCGGGCGCAGCGCCACAGGGTGTACACAGGATGCGCTTCGCACCAGTACCAGCGAGCACTGGCACGGGGGGGCAAGCAACCGTGATCAAGATCACTGGGGGTCATGCCTGCCAGTTCGACAAGGTTCAGGCACGTTTCGTACGGCGCGCTGAAGGCTTCTGTCCAATGCAGGTCCAGGCGGGCGACATCCGCCAGATACGGCACAGCGTGCTGTGACTGAATGTCTTCGAGGAAATCCGGGAAGGTTGCGCCATAGCAGATCAGCCGGGGATCGCTGGGGGGGAATTGCCGCGCGTAAACTGCCGCGGTCTCATCCATCCAGGCGCGCCCGACGAGTGTGCACACGCTCGGAAAGTTTGCGCGCAGCGCATCCACGCAGCCGGCCAGCACCGTGTTGCGATAAACCGCGAACGCCGCCTGTTCGGTCACTCCTGAAAGCTCGGGAGCAGGACGGGAATAGAGCGCCTTGATGAACGCTTGCTGGAACTGACCAAGGGAAAGGTTCATGGCAATACACCTGGGCAAGACATGATCGACTGTGCGATGGACCGTTCAGCAAGCAGCTCGGTGAACGGGGGAAGCTTGTCGTCACGTTCAATAAGTGTCGGGCGCGGGCCGACACGGGAAACCAGTTGGCGGTACAGCGCCCACACAGGCTCGGCCACCTGTGCATCATGAGAGTCGATCAACAGGCTGCCTTGGTCATCATCGCTGTGCCCGGCCAGATGAACTTCTGTGATGGCTTGCGCTGGAAAGCGGTCCAGGTAGGCAGTTGCCGAAAACCCCAGATTGTGAGCACTCACATAGACGTTGTTGATGTCCAGCAGCAGGCCACAACCGGTGCGACGTGTCAGTTCGTCAAGAAAGTCGATCTCGTCCCAGTCATGGCCCTGCAGCTGCAAGTAATGACTGGGGTTTTCGATGGATATACGCCGGCCCAATACCTCCTGGCATCGCTGGATGTTTTCAGCGATGCGCTGCAGGGCTTCTTTGCTGCGGGGAAATGGCAGCAGGTCTGGATGGTAGTGCCCCTGCCAGGTGGACCAGGCCAGGTGCTCTGACACAAGTACCGGTTCGATCTGATCGCACAGTGCGCGCAGACGCTGCAAATGGTCCTGATCGGGGGGCGCGTCAGCCGCAAGCGAAAGTGCTACACCATGCAATGAGACCGGGTGAAGTGCTGCGATTCGGTTCAGCCAGGCAAGGCGAGGGCCACCGACCATGTAGTTCTCCGGGTGAACCTCAAACCAGAGCCCTTCGAGATTGCACGCCAGCGCCTGGTCGTAGTGCTCGGCCTTCAGGCTGATTCCGGCGCCCATTCGTGCGTCTGCGTTCATGGTCGGTTTCCCCTGATCAAGACTTTTGAGGTGTCAGCGAGCCCATGCCGGCAGGTGTCTTGATCGATGTGCAGGTGCCGGCGGGGACGTTTTTCCAGTGCATGCCGTCGTAGTCCTTCTTCGCACTGCCGGCGCAGCTGGTACCGGCGCCGGCCTTGCAATCGTTCTTTCCTGCCATGGCGACGCCGTAGCATTTCTCCATGGCAGCGCCACTGCCTGCGGGTTGCGTGCTGTCGGCCGCCATGGCAACGCCTGCAAGCGAGGCGAGAGCGAGTGCTGCAGTGGTGAGGGCGAGGGTTTTCATGGGTCAATCTCCTGAGAATGTGGCCGTGGTCTTTACCGGCGGCTCATGGAGTAGTTCGTGCCTTGCGTAAAACGGGTTACAGCCTTGGAAGAAATTTTTTCAGGGCGTGTCTTCACGACCTGATGTTGAAGCCAAGGGCATGGCATATTTGCAGCACCTGCGTGCCACACGCCGGGAGCGGATGAATCAAGTCAATTGTATTCAGGGTGTAACCCAGGCGACCCATGCAGCGAACTAACTCACAGGATGAGCTCGAGGCTCGCGAGGCCCGGTTGAAAGCACTGTTGCTTCGGGGGCTGACAGGCGACCAGCTGGCCTATCAGGATTTTCTTGGCACGCTTGCGCTGCATGTACGTGCGTTTCTGCGCAGCCGTCTGAGCAGGCGCCCGGCCGAGATAGAGGACATGGTGCAGGATGTGCTGCTGGCGGTGCATAACGCGCGCCACACGTACCAGCCGCAGCAGCCGTTGACCGCCTGGGTGCAGGCGATCGCCCGTTACAAGCTGGCGGATCATCTGCGAAGTGTTTCACGTCGCGACGCCCGGCATGATGTGCTGGACGATGATGCGCAACTGTTTGCCGTCTCGGAGGTTGAATCAGCCGAGGCCAGCCGAGACCTGACCAAGCTGCTCAAGCAACTGCCAGAGCGGCAACGACTGCCGATTGTTCATGTCAAGCTGGAGGGGTTGTCCGTCGAGGAGACGGCACAACTTACCGGGCTTTCCAGTTCAGCGGTAAAGGTGGGGATACATCGAGGTCTGAAAGCGCTATCCAGGCTGATTGGAGGAGCCAACAACCATGAAGACTGACGATTTGATCGCCTTGCTGGCTGCAGGCGAAGGGCCAGTACCGCGCCACGCCGTTTGCAATCGGATGGCAGTGGCTGTGCTGGGCGGGCTGACCGCCGCACTGCTGCTGACAATTACCCTTTACGGTGTACGCAGTGATATCACAGAGGTCGCACAAACCCCGTTGTTCTGGGGCAAAGTCGCCTTTCCAACCAGCTTGGCGTTGATCGGGCTGTGGTTGACGAGCCGCTTGGCCAGGCCAGGAGGGAAGGGCGCTGCAGGCTGGAAGATGCTTGGCTTGCCACTGCTGCTGGTCTGGTGCGGGGCGGCGGTCAGCATCGCCGGGGCGCCTGTGGAGGCGCGCGCCGACCTGTTGTTCGGGCGCACATGGCGTACCTGCGCACTGAATATCACGTTGCTGTCGGTGCCGGCCTTTGTCACCGTGTTCTGGGCGCTGAAAGGTCTGGCGCCCACCCGGTTACGGCAAGCGGGCGCTGCCGGTGGCCTGCTGGCGGGCTCGACCGCAACGGTTGCCTACTGCCTGCATTGTCCGGAAATGGGCGTACCGTTCTGGGGTGTGTGGTATGTCCTAGGCATGCTCGTGCCGACGGTATTCGGTGCCTGGTGGGGCCCCCGCATGCTGCGTTGGTAGGCTGTACCGGCAGGCCCCACGCCACTCAGAACGATGTCATTCAAGGGGAGCGTGAGATCGCTTAACCCGCAACAAACCAGGGCAATGCCAGGTACAGCTTGATCACGATGACATTGATGATGTCGATGAAGAACGCCCCCACCATCGGCACCACCAGGAAGGCAAGGTGCGAGGCACCAAAGCGTTGTGTCACCGCCTGCATGTTGGCGATGGCTGTCGGTGTTGCACCCAGGCCGAAGCCACAGTGGCCAGCAGCCAGGACTGCTGCATCGTAGTTGCGCCCCATTACCTTGAACGTCACGAAGATTGCGAACAGCGCCATGACCAGTGTCTGCGCGGCCAACAAGGTAAAGAAGGGTAACGCCAGGGCTGCCAGGTCCCACAACTTGAGCGACATCAAGGCAATGGCCAGGAACAGGGACAAACTCACATTGCCCAGTACCGACACTTCCCGTTCGAATACTTTGTAAACGCCTAAAGCCCGAAGCCCATTGCGCAACACTACACCGACGAAGAGTACGCAAACGAAGGTCGGTAGTTCGAATGCTGTGCCTTTCAACAAGCCATTAAGTAATGTGCCCGTCAGTAAGCTGACCGCAATAAGTGCCAAGGTTTCTATAAATGAAAACGATGTGATCAGGCGCTCTTTGTCGGGTTGTTCGAAGCCCTTGGGTAATTGCGGTGCTTCTTCTTGCACGCCAGGTGTTTCGACCCGTTTGATCAGCAACCGGGCGACTGGCCCACCGATCAAACCGCCCAACACCAGGCCGAAAGTGGCAGAGGCCATTGCCAGTTCCGAAGCCGAAGCCAGGCCGAACCGCTCAGTGAAGGTCGCGCCCCAGGCAGCGCCTGTACCGTGGCCACCCGACAAGCTGATCGAACCGGCCAGCAGGCCCATCAGCGGGTCGAGCCCCAGTGCGGTTGCCAGGCCGATGCCCATGGCGTTCTGAACCATTAGCAAACCCGTCACCACCAAAAGGAATACGGCGACCACGCGTCCCCCCTTCTTCAGGCTTGCGAAGTCTGCACTCAAGCCGATGGTAGCGAAGAATGCCAGCATCAACGGTGTTTGCAACGAGGTATCGAATTGGACGTGTACATCGAAACTGCGCAATGCCAGGAGTAACAGGGCAACGACCAGGCCGCCTGCAACAGGCTCCGGGATATTGTATGCGCGCAGGAAACCAATGCGTGCAACCAGGCCGCGTCCCAGTAGCAGTACCAACGAGGCGGCTACCAGTGTCCCGTAAAAATCGAGTTCGAACATCAGGGTACTCTTCGTTCAGGGTGACAAGCAAAATTGCAATGTCGCCATTCTACGGGGAGCACTCCAGTCACATGTGGCTGAGCGGCTAGGAAAAGTCCGATTCAATTATGGGTTTTGACCACAGCCGTCATGGTTTCCCGGGTATTCCATATTTACGCAGCCTCTGCGCGATAGCCGTGTGCGAAGTTTGCAAGCGCCCGGCCAGTTGCCGTGTTGACGGGTAGCTGGCATACAAGCGCTGTAACAGTTCACGCTCGAAATCACCTACAGCCTGTTCCAGGCTGGCCACTTCGCCATCTTGCCCGCGTGCCACCGAGGTGCCGGCGATGTCCAGGTCGCCGATATCCACCAGGTTGCCCTCGCAGATAGCCGCAGCGCGGAAGATCACGTTCTGCAATTGGCGCACATTGCCCGGCCAAGGGTTGGCTAGCAGTGCCGAATGGGTGGAGGGGGTCAGCCGACAGGCTGGGCGCTGGATCTGTGTGCACGCCTGCTGCATGAAGAAGTGCGCCAGCATCAGGATGTCCTGGCCACGGTCGCGAAGCGGCGGTACCTCCAGGTTAAGCACGTTCAGGCGGTAGAACAGGTCTTCGCGAAAGCTGCCTTCGGCGACCATGCGCTCCAGATCGCGGTGGGTGGCGCTGATGATGCGCACATCCACCTTCACTTCACGGTCGCCACCCACCCGGCGGAAGCTGCCATCGCTGAGAAAACGCAGCAGCTTGGCCTGCAGGTAGGGCGACATTTCACCAATTTCATCGAGAAACACGGTGCCCTGGTTGGCCAGTTCCATCAGCCCAGGCTTGCCACCTCGTTGCGCGCCGGTAAAGGCCCCGGGCGCGTAGCCGAACAGCTCGCTTTCGGCCAGGCTCTCGGGCAGCGCGGCGCAGTTCAGCGCCAGGAACGGGGCCGCATGGCGGCTGCTGACGGCATGGCAGGCGCGGGCGACCAGTTCTTTGCCGGTGCCGGTCTCGCCATGCACCAGCAGCGGCGCATCGAGCGCAGCCACGCGTAAGGCGCGGGCCTTGAGGGTGCGGATGGCCGGCGACTCGCCAAGCAAGGCATCGAAGCCTTCGGCGTGGTCGTGGTGCAAGGCCGACAGGCGTTCGCCCATGCGCGAGGGGGGGTACAGCGTCAGCAGGCCACCGGCGTTGGTAATCGGCATGGCGTCCAGCAGCAGGCTATGGCCGTTCAGCTGCATTTCGCGCATGGGCAGGTGGAAGTTGTTGTCCAGCAGCGCTTGCAGCAGCGCGGGATCGCCAAACAGCTCACCCACCGAGCGCCCGGCAGATTCGCGGCCGCACAGTTCGATCAGCGCCGGGTTGGCCAACAGCACCAGGCCTGCGCTGTCCACCGCCAGCACCGGGTCGCTCATGGCGGCCAGCAGGGCATCGAGCTGCAGGTGGCGGCGCTGGCCGGGGAGGATGTCGACCACGTCCACCGATTGCACGCCGTGTACTTCGAACAGCGCGTCGTGCAGTTCTTCAAGTACGGCGGGGCTGAGGGTGGGGGCGTCGATGTAGACGTTCGGCGGGACCATCTCCACGGCGTCCAGGTTGAGGTTGCGGGCACCGAGCAGGGCGAGGACTTCCTGGGTGATGCCGACGCGGTCGATGAAGCTGACGTGGATGCGCATGGGGTTCGAACAGTTGGCAACGGAGGCCGCCAGTATGCCCTGAGACGGGGTTCAGGCCCAAGGTCGGCGGTGGCGCATTCGCGGGCGTGCCCGCTCCCGCAGGGTTGCTGCTGTAGGGGCGGGCTTGCTCGCGAAAAGGGTCACTCCAGATGTTCAGGTTTGATCGGGTCGCCCGATTTCACGTCGAGCTTTTCGCGGATGTCCGCAAACATATGGTCATAGAGCTTGTGCGGCGAACTCAGGGTCTCGAATTTTTTCGGCGGCGCCAGATACGACTGCGCCTTGCGGGTCAGCAGCATGAGGAAGCTGGGCAAGGCCTGGTCCTTGGCCAGGAAGAACTTTTCTTCCACCGTTTTGCCTTCGATGCTGCCATGCATGTGGAACTGAATGCCTCTGCCTTCCTTGGGGTCCGACACAGCTTCGTACTCGATGTTCAGGTCATAGCTGTGGTCGGCGTTGTTCAGCGCAGAGCGCTCGATGTGTACATGACCAGGCTGATACTGGGCCATGGCTATCTCCTTTGGAAGGTCGAAAATGGCGGGCCGCGTAAGCCCGCCGACTGCATTCAACGGTAGCTGATCCCCGGCTTCTCGGTGGAAACCCGAGTGCCGGCTTTGCCTTTGACGATGCCTTCGATGTTCTCCAACGAACTGATCACCGCCACCTTGCCGGTGTTGCGGGCAAAGTCGCAGGCAGCCTGCACCTTCGGCCCCATGGAGCCGGCGGCAAACCCCAGCGTTTCCAACGCGTCCGGGTGGGCCTGGGCGATGGCCTTCTGCGTCGGCTTGCCCCAGTCAATGTAGGCTGCATCGACGTCGGTGGCGATAATCAGAAGGTCGGCTTCCAATTGCTCGGCCAGCAGCGCCGAGCACAGGTCTTTGTCGATCACCGCCTCGATGCCTTTGAGCTTGCCGTTTTCATCGTACATGGTGGGGATGCCGCCACCGCCTGCGCAAATCACGATGCTGCTTTTTTCCAGCAGCCACTTGATCGGGCGAATTTCGAAGATGCGCTTGGGTTTCGGGCTGGCTACCACGCGGCGGTACTTGTCGCCGTCGGCCTTGACCACCCAGCCCTTTTCCTTGGCCAGGCGCTCGGCCTCTTCCTTGCTGTAGACCGGGCCGATGAACTTGGTCGGGTCCTTGAAGGCAGGGTCGTTGGCGTCCACTTCCACCTGGGTCAGGAGGGTGGCGAACGGCACTTCAAAGTCCAGCAGGTTGCCCAGTTCCTGTTCGATCATGTAACCGATCATGCCCTCGGTCTCGGCACCCAGCACGTCCAGCGGGTAGGCCTCGTCTGGCTTGTACGACAGGGCCTGAAGCGACAGCAGACCCACTTGCGGGCCGTTGCCGTGGGCGATGACCAGCTCGTTGCCAGGGTGAATCTTGGCGATCTGTTCGGTGGCGGTGCGGATATTGGCGCGCTGGTTGTCAGCGGTCATGGGCTCGCCGCGACGAAGCAGGGCGTTGCCGCCCAATGCAACAACGATACGCATGGTAATGTCCTTTGGTGAAAGAGGGGACGCTGCTCTCGGACCGTACCGCTCCCAGTTGTAGGAGCGGGTTTACCCGCGAATGCGTCGGTAGCACCAACAGCGTTACCTGGGCTGACGCCTTCGCGGGTGAACCCGCTCCTACACACACACAAGGGCGGGGTGGCCGCGCTATCGAGACAGCCCTTACAGATCAGCCAGGGTCGATACCAGGATCGCCTTGATCGTGTGCATGCGGTTTTCCGCCTGCTCGAAGGCGATGCACGCTGGCGATTCGAACACGTCATCGGTCACTTCGATGCCGTTGGCCAGGTCCGGGTATTGTTCGGCGATCTGCTTGCCTACCTTGGTGTCGGAGTTGTGGAATGCCGGCAGGCAGTGCATGAACTTGGTCCGCGGGTTGCCGGTGGACTTCATCAGTTCGGCATTCACCTGATAAGGCTTGAGCTGCTTGATGCGCTCACCCCAGGCTTCGATCGGCTCGCCCATCGATACCCACACGTCGGTATGCACAAAGTCGACACCCTTGACCGCGGCTTTCGGGTCTTCGGTGAGGGTAATGCGTGCGCCGCTTTCTTCAGCGTACTGCTTGCAGCGCTCGACCAGGTCGTCGTGCGGCCACAGTGCCTTGGGCGCGGCGATGCGCACATCCATGCCAAGCTTGGCGCCGATCAGCAGCAGCGAGTTGCCCATGTTGTTGCGGGCATCGCCCAGGTAGGCGTAGCTGATGTCGTGCAGCGGCTTGTCGCTGTGCTCACGCATGGTCAGCACGTCTGCGATCATCTGGGTGGGGTGATATTCGTCGGTCAGGCCGTTGAACACCGGTACGCCGGCGAACTTGGCCAGCTCTTCGACGATTTCCTGCTTGAAGCCACGGTACTCGATGGCGTCATACATGCGCCCGAGCACTCGGGCGGTGTCCTTCATGCTTTCCTTGTGGCCGATCTGCGAGGAGTTGGGGTCGATGTAGGTGACGTTGGCGCCTTGGTCATAGGCTGCGACTTCGAAGGCACAACGGGTACGGGTGGAGGTTTTTTCGAAGATCAGGGCGATGTTGTTGCCCTTCAGGTGCTGCTGCTCGGTGCCGGTGTACTTGGCGCGCTTGAGGTCGCGGGACAGGTCCAGCAGGTAGCGCAACTCGCGGGTGGTGTGGTGTTCCAGGCTGAGCAAGTTGCGGTTGTGAATGTTGAACGCCATGACAGTTTCTCCTTGAGTTCGGTGATGTCCCGGCCGCCACTTCATGGGTGCGGCCGGGCGTAATGGTCGTTAGTAGTCGATCGGGTCGCGCACGATAGGGCAGGTCATGCAGTGGCCGCCGCCACGGCCCCGGCCCAGTTCGCCGGCGCTGATGGTGATGACCTCGATGCCGGCCTTGCGCAGCAGGGTGTTGGTGTAGGTGTTGCGGTCGTAGCCAATGACCACGCCCGGCTCGATGGCCACCACGTTGTTACCGTCATCCCACTGTTCGCGCTCGGCGGCGAAGCTGTTGCCGCCGGTCTCGACCACGCGCAGCTTGACACCCAGTTGCTCGCCCACCACTTCGATGAACGACTTGTTGATGCGGCGTACATCCATTCCGTAAGGCTTGCTTTCGTCCGGGCGGATGATGAATGGCACAATCTCTTTCACCACTTCCGGGAAGACCGTGACCAGGTCGCGGTCGCAGAAGCTGAAGACAGTGTCCAGGTGCATGGCGGCGCGGGACTTTGGCAGGCCGGCGACGATCACTTCCTTGACGGCGCCCTTGGCGAACAGGTTTTGCGCGAGCTGGCCGATGGCCTGGCGCGAGGTGCGCTCACCCATGCCGATGAGCACGATGCCATTGCCGATCGGCATCACATCACCGCCTTCGAGGGTGGCATTGCCATGGTCCTTGTCCGGGTCGCCATACCACACCTGGAAGTCGGCCTCGGTGAACGCCTTGTGGAACTTGTAGATGGCGGTGGTCAACAGGGTTTCCTGGCGACGCGCCGGCCAGTACATCGGGTTCAGCGTCACGCCGCCGTAGATCCAGCAGGTGGTGTCGCGGGTGAATTGGGTGTTGGGCAGGGGTGGCAGGATGAAGCTGGAGTGGCCCAGGTAGTCGTTGTACATCTTCACGACTTCGGCGCCTTCGCTCTGCGGCAGGTCCTGGCCTGCCACGCCGCCGATCAGGAATTCGGCCAGGTGGCGTGGCTCCAGGCCTTCGAGCCAGCTGCGCACTTCGTTGGTCAGGCCTACGCCGACGGTATCAGGGGTGATCTTGCGGTCGAGGATCCACTTGAGCGCCTCTTTGTTCTGCACGATATCGGTCAGCAGGTTGTGCATCTCCAGCACATCCACACCACGCTCGCGCATCTTGGTGACGAAGTCGAAATGGTCACGCTTGGCCTGGTCGACCCAGATCACATCGTCGAACAGCAGTTCGTCACAGTTGCTCGGCGTCAGGCGCTTGTGCGCCAGGCCCGGTGCGCAAACCATCACTTTGCGCAGTTTGCCGGCTTCGGAGTGGACACCGTACTTCTGTTTTTCAGCGGACATGGTTTCATTCCTCCAATTGAGCGAAGACGTGGGTCAAAGGGTCAGGAAGCCGTCATACAGGCCAAAGGCTGCCACCAGGGCGCCAATGACCACGGCTGCGAAGATCAGTTTTTCCACGTTGGTGAAGACCGGTTTGCCCACCTCACGCTTGGCCTTGGCGAACAGGATGGCGCCAGGTGCGTAGAGCAGGGCAGAGAGCAGCAGGTATTTCACGCCGCCGGCGTACAGCAGCCAGATGGCGTACAACAGGGCGATGCCACCGATGATCAGGTCCTTCTTGCGTTCGGCCAGGGCCTGTTCGTAGGTTTCGCTGCGCAGTGCCAGCAAGAACGCATAGGCGGCCGACCACAGGTAGGGCACCAGGATCATCGAGGTGGCGAGGTAGATCAGAGACAGGTAGGTGCTGCTTGAGAACAGCGTGATGACCAGAAAGATCTGCACCATGGCGTTGGTCAGCCACAGGGCGTTGGCCGGTACCTGTTTGGCGTTCTCGCGGCGCAGGAACTCCGGCATGGTGTGGTCCTTGGCTGCGGCGAACATGATCTCGGCGCACAACAGCACCCACGACAGCAGCGCCCCGAGCAGCGAGATGACCAGGCCGACGCTGATCAGCACCGCCCCCCAGTGGCCGACCACATGCTCCAGCACGGCAGCCATCGATGGGTTCTGCAGCTTGGCCAGTTCCGGTTGAGTCATGATGCCCAGCGACAGCACGTTGACCAACACCAGGAACAGCAGCACGGTCACGAAGCCGATCACCGTTGCCTTGCCCACGTCGGTGCGTTTTTCCGCCCGCGCCGAGAAGATGCTCGCGCCCTCGATGCCGATGAATACCCACACGGTAACCAGCATCATGTTGCGCACTTGGTTCATGACGCTGCCAAGCTCTGGCGTGCCTACGGCCCAGATATCGGCGGTGAAGATGTCGAGCCTGAAGGCGAACAGGCAGATCAGGGCGAACAGCACCAGCGGCACCACTTTGGCCACAGTGGTGACCAGGTTGATGAAGGCTGCCTCCTTGATGCCGCGCAGTACCAGAAAGTGCACCGCCCACAACAGGATCGATGCGCCAATGATGGCGGCTGGGGTGTTGCCTTCACCGAAGATCGGGAAGAAGTAACCCAGGGTGCTGAACAGCAGTACGAAGTAGCCGACGTTGCCCAGCCAGGCACTGATCCAGTAGCCCCAGGCCGAGGAAAAGCCCATGTAGTCGCCGAAGCCGGCCTTGGCATAGGCATACACCCCGCCATCCAGGTCAGGCTTGCGGTTGGCCAGGGTCTGGAACACGAAAGCCAGGGTCAGCATGCCGACCGCGGTGATCCCCCAACCGATCAGCACGGCCCCAACCCCTGCGCTGGCGGCCATGTTTTGCGGCAGCGAGAAGATCCCGCCGCCAATCATCGAACCGACGACAAGTGCAACTAATGCGCCGAGCTTTAGTTTTCCGGATGAATCAGACATTTAACAACTCCTGCCAGGAGAAAGTTGACGACAGAATAGATCCGACGCCGTTGCCTTGACCTGACTTACGTCAGTTTAAGGCGACGTGAAGGTAGGAAATTTCCTTCACGGGTGCTCCTGGAGAGTGCCGACAGCTTGAGCTGCAGGCCTTGTGTGCTGGCACCTCCATGTCCTTCTAGAGCAAACGCTCTGTTCAGCCTGCGAAGCTTGAAATTAGCCGCTTTTGCCGCTTTAGCAAATTTTTCACAAGAATTTCGAGTTTTATCAGTTTCTTTTCTAGTTGCTGGACTGCTGCTAGTTTTGAGGGAGCAGGTACATAGACAAAGCAGTTATTAGTGATATAGGTTGGGCGCACGGCTTCAGTATAAGTAACGGTATTTATATAGCCAGCAAGGCTGTTTCAAACGCATGACAGGGCTGGAAGAAAGGGAGGCTCATGAGCGAACCGGGACAGAAGCTGCGCCTGGGCGCGCTGATCGCGCTGGTGGTCGGGTCGATGATTGGCGGCGGGATCTTCTCGCTACCGCAGAACATGGCCGCGCGTGCTGATGTGGGTGCAGTGCTGATCGGCTGGGGGATCACCGCTGTCGGCATGTTGGCCCTGGCTTTCGTGTTCCAGACCCTGGCCAACCGCAAGCCGGAACTGGACTCAGGGGTATATGCCTACGCCAAGGCCGGCTTTGGCGAGTACATGGGCTTTTCCTCGGCCTGGGGCTACTGGATCAGCGCCTGGCTGGGCAATGTCGGCTACTTCGTACTGCTGTTCAGCACCCTGGGTTTCTACTTCCCGGTGTTCGGCGAAGGCAACACGCCCATCGCCATCGGATGTGCCTCGTTGCTGCTGTGGTCGGTGCACTTCCTGGTACTGCGCGGCATCAAGGAGGCGGCCTTCATCAACCAGGTCACCACCGTCGCCAAAGTGGTGCCTTTGCTGATTTTCGTGGTGATCGCTGCATTTGCCTTCCGCGCCGATATCTTCACCCGGGATATCTGGGGCTTGAGCAACCCACAATTCGGCAGCGTGCTGGAGCAGGTGCGCAATATGATGCTTGTGACCGTATTCGTGTTCATCGGCATAGAGGGCGCCAGCGTGTATTCCGGGCGTGCCCAGCGTCGGTCAGACGTGGGCAAGGCCACGGTCATCGGTTTTCTGGGTGTGCTGGCGCTGCTGGTGCTGGTCAACGTGCTGTCGCTGGGCATCATGACCCAACCGGAACTGGCCGGGCTGCAGAACCCCTCACTGGCCTCGGTGCTGGAGCATATTGTCGGCCCTTGGGGCGCCTTGCTGATCAGCCTCGGCCTGGCGGTCTCGCTGCTTGGCGCCTTGCTTTCATGGGCGTTGTTGTGTGCCGAAATCCTCTACGCCACGGCGCGGGACAAGACCATGCCGCGCTTTCTGGCCAAGGAAAACGCCAACCATGTGCCGGCTAACGCCCTGTGGCTGACCAACTGCATGATTCAGGGTTTCCTGCTGATTACGCTGTTCTCCGCCGGTACGTACACCAGTCTGATCTACCTGGCCTCGTCGATGATCCTGGTGCCCTACCTGTGGTCTGCGGCGTATGCCGTGCTGCTGGCGATGCGCGCAGAAACCTATGCCGGGCAGCCGAGGTTGCGGCGCAAGGACCTGCTGGTGGCGCTGGTTGCCCTGCTGTATGCCGTGTGGCTGCTGTATGCCGGCGGGCTCAAGTACCTGCTGCTTTCGGCGCTGCTGTACGCCCCCGGCGTCATCTTGTTCGCGAGGGCCAAGCATGAGCAGGGGCAGACGTTGTTCACGGCCTGGGAAAAGCTGATTTTCGCCGCCGTGCTGGTGGGCGCCGCGCTGGCGGCCTACGCCTTGTATTCAGGGCTGCTGAGCTTGTGACGGGGCAGGGCAGGCGTGTTCCGGGCGTGACCAGATCCACAGGTTGCCCAGGGTCATGCCGGCGATTGCCAGGAATACTGGCCAGTGGTGTTCCAGAAAGGTCAGCATCAGGCCCGCGCACAGCAGCATGCTGATGGTTGCGCTGACCTTGGCCCGGCGCTGGATCACCTTGCCGTTGCGCCAGTTATGCAGAATTGGCCCGAACAGCCGGTGGTTCTCCAGCCATGCCGACAGGCGCGGTGAGCTGCGCGTGGCGGCCCAGGCGGCCAGCAGGATGAACTCGGTGGTCGGCAAGCCAGGAATCACAATGGCGACCAGGCCCACCCCGAGGCTCACGTAGGCCAGGATTCCATACAACAGGCGGGCGAGTTTCGAGCGGGCTGGTCGGGTCATGTTCTCACTGCATAAAACGGTTCGGCCACCGGAGGGGTGGCCGGCTTCGGCGTATCAGACCAGCGCGGCATCCGCAGCGTAGGCGTGCTTGAGCAGCTCGGTGAAGCGCTCGAAAGCGGCCACTGCACCGCGCTCGGCAGCCGCTTCCTCTTCCGGCGAGAGCGCCAGGCCATCGAGGATGCGGGTGAACTGCTTCCAGCCTTCGGCACGGCCACCGGCGGGCTCCCCCAGGTGACGGGCACCGAAGCTGTCGGACAGTTCCAGGGCCACGGCACGCTTGATCAGAAACGCAGCGCCCAGTTTGGAGCCTTCGGAGACGAAGATCCAGCCCATTGCCTCGCCCAGGCTCAGCTTGCCCACGGCACCCGGTACGGCGGCCGGTACTTCGGTGTCGAGGTCGGCAAGGTCCAGGCGGGCCTGGTCGGCACGGCAGCGCTCAGCCAGATCAGGGACGATGGCGATCAGCTGAGGGTCGTTGTACAGGGCCTGCAGCTCGGACTGGAACAGGTACTGCGCGACGACGAAGCGGGCGAAGCTTTCGCGGCTGTCGAAAGGCGCGTGGGATTTGACCAGGGCATCCAGTTCGGCGTGCGGGGCGTGGGTGATCTGGTTCAGGCGCTGGGAGCGCAGGGATGGGCGTTCGGTCATGGGGCAGTCCTTGGAAAGAGGGCGTCTAGATACAAGACGAAACAGCGGGAGCGGGACAGTAAAAAAAGCCGGTATTTGTGTTGCCAGTACCGGCCTCTTCGCGGGTTTACCCGCAAAGAGGCCGGTACAGACGTAACGCCTCAGATATCCCAAACCACATTGATACCGAAGTTGCGCCCCGGCATGGTCAGGCGGTCGATGTTGGCTGGCTGGGTCACAGCCGCCTCACCCTGGCCGTCGTAGCTGCGCACCGAATCCCACTGCCAGTACTTCTTGTCGGTAAGGTTGTACAGCCCGGCGTTGATGGTGACGTCGTCGGTGACCTTGTAGTAGCCGGTCAGGTCCATCACACCGTAGCCCGGGGTGCGGAACTTCGAGGTAGAACCGTCAGGCGAATAAAAGGTGCTGTCGTCGACACGGGTCTTGCGCTTGACCAGCGTCCAGCTCAGCAAGCCACCGTAGTTCTGCTGCTCGTAGCCCAGGCCGAATACGCCCTTGAGCGGGTTGACACTGTTCAGCGGTTGACCGGTGTCATCGTTACGACCATAGGTGTAGGCAATCGAGGTTTGGGTATAGAGGCCCTGCGGTGCGCCGAAGTGGTCGAGGTTCAGGCGGCCCTTGAATTCGGCACCCTTGATGGTGGCGTGCTTGATGTTGTTGGCCTGGAAGGTCTGTTCCAGGTTGGCGCTTTGCACGGCATCTTCGTCGATGAAATCACGGTACTTGTTGTAGAACACTGCCACGTCGAAGTTGCCGGCGTCGAAGTTGCCACGCAGGCCGGTTTCGTAGCTTTTGCTCTTTTCAGGCTCAAGGTTCGGGTTGCCCTCCACGCGGTAGCCTTGGTCCAGGTTCTGGAAGCGGCCATACATGGCTTTGGCGGTCGGCGTGCGGAAGCCCTCTGCATATTGGCCGTACCAGGTGTAATTGTCGTTGAAGGCGTAGGTCAGGCCGAACTTGGGCGAGACGCGGTGCCACTTCTTGTCCGAATCGTCCTGGGAGGTAGGCGCTGTACCGCTGGACTCCAGGCCACGCAGGAATGCCTCGGTGAATTTGGGCTCCATACGGGTGTAGTCGTAGCGCGCGCCGGGCATGAAGGTCCAGTTGTTCCAGCGGATTTCATCCTGCGCGAACAGGCTGTAGGTATTCACGGTCGGGTCCGGGAAGTCGCTGACCAAGGCCTGGCCGTCACGCGCGCTGTCCTGTCCGATGGCTGTACAGGTACCCCCGATGTTCAGGCAAGTGCCGGTGCCGCTACGTGAACCCGTTACTTTCTCCTGTTTGAATGTGGTGCCGTAGGTAAACAGGTGGTCGGTTTGGCCAATGCTGAAGGCCTTGTCCAATTGGGCGTCGAATACCCACTGGCGATCCTTGTAGGTAGTCTGCCGGTCCCGAAGCACTTGGCGTCCCGAGGCGACATACAGCTCATCGGTACGTTGGTCGGTCTTCGCGATCTGGTAGTTGAGGCTCCATTTGACGTGATCTGCGACCACGCTATCGAGGTCGAATTCATGATTGAGGCCGAAGCGTTCACGGGTGATCGTGTCGTTGCCTTGGCGCATGCGGTACGAGTTCATGCCACCAAAGCCGGGGATGAACGGCCCACCCACCGCGCTGAGGATGTTCTGGTCGCGGTCATCTTTGTAGCGCTCGTAGGTGAACCCCAGACGCGCGTCGTCGGCGTAGTTCCAGCCCAGCTTGGCCAGCACGTTGGTGGTGCGCACGTCCATCGGGTTGGCTTCGGTGCGCGACAGGCCGTCGCCACTGTGGCTGCCGTGGGTTTCGGTCTCGTGGCCGTTGCGCTGGCTCAGGTGCAGCAGGCCGTCGAAATCACCCTGGCGGCCGGCGACGGTGGCGGAGGTCAGCCAGCTTTCGTCGGCCGAGCTGTAGCCGGTTTTCAGGCGTGCACCCACGTCTTTACCGGGCTTGATGATGTCGTCCGGGTCGAGGGTGAAGTAGCTCACCGCACCGCCGATGGCGTTGCTGCCATACAACACCGAGGCCGGGCCGCGGAGGATTTCCACACGCTTGACGATTTCCGGGTCGACGTAGTTGCGCTGGGTCTGGGCGTAAGGGCCGTAGAAGAAGCTGTCGGGGATCGACACGCCGTCGACTTGGGTGAGGATCCGCTCGCCGTCGATACCACGGATGTTGTAGCCGTTCAGCCCGCTGCGTTGGCCGGTTCCGGATACCGACACCCCCGGCTCGTAGCGCACCAGATCCTGGATATTGTTCACGTTCTGCCGGTCCAGTTGCTCACGGGTCTGCACGCTGACAGTGCTCGGCACCTGGCTGACGTCCTGTGCGCTGCGGGTGGCGCTGACGGTCACCTGCTGCAGGGCGATCACGTTGCTTGCGGTTTGGCGCTCCAGTACCACATTGCCGTTGCTGATCTTGCGAAAGCTCAGCCCGGTGCCCCGCAACAGGCGCTTGAGGGCAGCAGCTGGCGGCAGCGAACCTTGTACGCCTGGCGAAGCCACGCCGTCGGCCAGCTCGGCGCTGAAGCCGACCTGCCAGCCGGTGACCTGGCTGAAGGCGTTGATCGCCGACACCAGCGGCTGCTGGTCGATGCTGAAGCGGTAGTCGCCCATGCGCGGGCTGCTGGCCTGGGCCGGCTCGGCGGCCAGCGCCGGCAGGCTGCAGGCGCCGCTGGCGAGCAGAGCAAGGGTCAACAGGGACAGTTGTCCTGTACGGCGGGGAAGGTTGGACGAGCGGGTAGGACCAGTGGACATCGGAAGCGCTCCCAGACGCGCGGGCTGTTATAGGTGATGGCTGTTCTTGCTTTAAACAAGAATCAGTTGCATTGGCTATAACGAGACGGGCGGGCGAGTGCGATCGCGTAAAAATAATTCAGGGGTCAGTTCAGGATGACCAGCGCCGGGTACTCATGCAGTTGTGCCGAGGTGATGTGGGCCAGTGCGCGCAGGGTTTCCAGCGGCTGGTCGAGGCGGTAGTTACCGGTGACGGCAACGTTCTCCAGCTGCGCATTGCGGTTGATGATCCAGCCCGGGTAGTAGCGCTGCACTTCGGCCAGTACCTGGCTCAACGGGCAGTTCTCGAACACCAGACGGCCGTCGATCCAGGCCAGGTCCTTGTGCATGTCGGGGCGCTGGCGCTGGCCAAAGCCCTGGGGGCCGACGCTGATGCTGTCGCCGGCAGTCAAGCGGATGCGCTGGTCACGATCCCCCTGCAGGTCGACATCACCGCGTTGCACCCGTACCTGGGCCTCGCCGTCAAGGTAGCGCACGGCAAAGTCGGTGTCGCGCACCTGTGCGCGCAACGGCCCGGCTTCAACCTCCAGCGGCAATTGAGCGCCCTCGGGGACCTGGAAGTAAGCCTCGCCCTGTAGCAGGCGGGCGACCTGGCGGCCGTCCTGGCGTTCGCTGGCAAACGCTGAATTGGTGTTGAGCAGCACTTTTGCGCCGTCTTCCAGTTGCAAGCGCTGGCGCTCGCCGACCACCGTAAGGTGGTCGGCCTGCAGGCGCATGGGCAGGTTACCGACGGTGAACAGCCCGACCAGCAGCATCGCCGCGGTGGCCAGGGGTTTCCAGTGACTGCGCAGGCGCCCGCGTAATGAGCGGCGTTGCCGCTGGTGCATGTGCGTGGCCACCTGATGCAACGGCGCACCGTTCCACAGTGCCTCAGCCTCGACATAGGCCTCGGCGTTTTCTGGCGCGGCGCTCAGCCAGGCTTCAAAGGCCTGGGTGTCCTCGGCATCTGCGCATTGCAGGCGCACCAGCCAGTCCAGCGCCTCGTCCATGGCACGAGCACAGGCAATAGGCCTGGCAGGTGACGGGCGAGGGGCAGGGCTGTCGGTCACGGTGAATCCTTGAATGGTTTTTTGCGAATGATCAAGACTAAGGCGGGGTGTGGCAAGGGCTTTGCGTTGCCGTTCGCCTGCGGTCAGCTTACTTGAGTCGTTCGGCAACACCCATGCAGATTGCCATGATCAGTTTCAGTTCCTTTTGTACCGTGCTGGGCGAAACACTCAGTTGTTCGGCGATTTCCAGATAGGTGGCGCCATGCAGGCGGCTTAGGATGAAAATGCGTTGTTGGCGCTCGCTCAGTTGATTGAGGCTGACGCTGAGGTGCTTGAGCAACTGCTCGGCGTGCGCGGCATCCTCGCTGCTGGTGGCGGGCGCGGCGACACTGTGCAGCACTTCGTCGGGCACGTCGTCGACCAGCATGCGTGCCTGCACCCGGCGTGCACGCAGGTGGTCCAACGCCAGGTTGCGCGCGGTCTGAAACACAAACGGCTCGATGTGCTCGATGGGCCGCTCGCCCAGCGCGCGGGACACCCGCAGGTAGGTTTCCTGCAGCAGGTCTTCGGCCGTGCTGGGGTTACCGACCATGCGCTGCAGGGTACGCAGCAGGGTGAGGCGCTGAACGAGGAAGACGGAATTGAACCGGGACTGACTCACGGGGGGACCTGGCCGACGAAAGGTTAATGATAATGCTTATCATCCGTGCTGCAGGTCAAGTGTGGAATTATCAGGAAAAGGTAAAGATTGTAGTCGCGGGATGCCGTGTGCTTTTTTGTGGGAGCGGCCTGCAACCTTGAGCCTGCCCCAACCATTCATCGGTCACGGTGCGTTATACCTTGGTCGACGACCACGTTTGCCACGAGGCCTGAGCAACCCTTGTGGGAGCGGCCTTGTGTCGCGATAGGGCCGCAAAGCGGCCCCAGCAATCTATGCATGATGCGGAGATCCTGGGGCCGCTGCACGGCCCTTTCGCGACGCAAGGCCGCTCCCACAGGGATCGCGCCAGCTTTTAGAAATTGAGCAGGGCAGTTGCCCCCACACGGGTCGCGTCAGCCAGCCCGGTGCAGCGCCAGGCAGTTATCCAGCATCCGGTTGCTGAACCCCCACTCGTTGTCATACCAGGCCAGCACCTTGAGCATCCGCCCGTTGGCCCGGGTATGGTTGGCATCGAAGATCGACGACAGCGGGTTGTGGTTGAAATCGCAGGAAACCAATGGCAGGGCGTTGTAGCCCAATACCTTGGAATGCTTGCTGGCCTCGAGGAACAGCTGGTTGACCTGCTCGGCCGTGGCCTCGCGCTTGAGGTTGACGGTGAGGTCCACCAACGACACGTTGATGACGGGCACCCGCACCGCCATGCCGGTCAGCTTGCCGGCCAGCTCCGGCAGCACCAGGCCCACGGCCTCGGCGGCACCGGTCTTGCTCGGGATCATCGACTGGGTGGCTGAACGCGCACGGTACGGGTCGCTGTGGTAAACGTCAGTCAGCACCTGGTCGTTGGTGTAGGCGTGAATGGTGGTCATCAGGCCTTGCTCGATGCCGAACTCCCGGTGCAGCACCTGGGCGATCGGCGCCAGGCAGTTGGTGGTGCAGGAAGCATTGGAAATGACTTGGTGCGAGGCCCGCAGGATGTCGTGGTTGACCCCGTACACCACAGTGGCATCGGCACCCTTGGCCGGAGCCGAGACAATCACCTTGCCCGCCCCGGCGGCCAGGTGCGCAGCGGCTTTGGCGCGGTCGGTGAACAGCCCGGTGCACTCGAACACCACGTCGATCGCCTCGGCCTTCCAGGGCAGTTCGGCCGGATTGCGAATGGCACTGACCGCAATACGGTCCCCGTTGACCGTCAGGCTTTCGTGGTCGGCCTCGACGGTCGCGTCGAAGGTGCCGTGGACACTGTCGTACTTGAGCAGGTGGGCATTCATGGCGCTGTCGCCCAGGTCGTTGATGGCGACGACCTGCAGGTCCTGGCGGTAGCCTTGGGTATACAGTGCGCGCAGGACGTTGCGCCCGATTCGGCCGAATCCATTGATGGCGATGCGAAGGGTCATGGCAGTACCTCTGGCAGTTCGAGTGAAACCTGTGGCACAAAGGAGCTTCACTGAAACGGTTTTGTTGTTGGAATTACAAGATTATTCACTGGCTGATAGAAAACAAGCCTTTTTAGTGGCAGTATTTTGTTTAAATATACAACGAGTGGTTGGGCGACGTGCCTCCACCGATGCAGCGGGCTCCTAACCATGAGCCTAGGCCGCAATCGTTTGGAGGGGAAATGCCCGGTAAACCGCCCTTACAATTAGCCTGGAGTCCAGTACATGCATCCGCGCATCCTTGAGGTCACCCAGCGGCTGGTCGAACGCAGCCGCGCCACCCGCGAACGCTACCTGCAACTGATTCGCGGTGCGGCCAGTGAAGGCCCCATGCGTGCCAGCCTGCAGTGCGCCAACTTCGCCCACGGCGTGGCCGGTTGCGGCAGCGAAGACAAGCAGACTCTGCGCCTGATGAACGCGGCCAACGTGGCCATCGTCTCGGCCTACAACGACATGTTGTCTGCCCACCAGCCTTACTTGCACTTCCCCGAGCAAATCAAGCAGGCCCTGCGCGAGGTCGGCTCGGTCGGCCAGTTCGCCGGTGGCGTGCCGGCCATGTGCGACGGGGTGACCCAGGGCGAGCCGGGCATGGAGCTGGCGATCGCCAGCCGTGAAGTGATCGCGATGTCCACGGCGGTAGCGCTGTCGCACAACATGTTCGACGCAGCACTCATGCTGGGCATCTGCGACAAGATCGTTCCCGGGCTGATGATGGGCGCGCTGCGCTTTGGCCACCTGCCGACCATCTTCGTCCCGGGTGGGCCTATGGTTTCCGGCATCTCCAACAAGCAGAAGGCCGATGTGCGCCAGCGCTATGCCGAAGGCAAGGCCAGCCGCGAAGAGCTGTTGGAGTCCGAGATGAATTCCTACCACAGCCCCGGCACCTGCACCTTCTACGGCACCGCCAACACCAACCAGCTGGTGATGGAAGTGATGGGGCTGCACCTGCCGGGCGCCTCGTTCGTCAACCCGTACACGCCGCTGCGTGACGCACTCACCGCCGAGGCTGCGCAGCAGGTGACGCGCATGACCAAGGCCAGCGGCAGCTTCATGCCGCTGGGCGAAATCGTCGACGAGAAGGCGCTGGTCAATTCCATCGTCGCGCTGCACGCTACTGGCGGCTCGACCAACCACACCCTGCACATCCCGGCGATTGCCCAGGCTGCCGGTATCCAGCTGACCTGGCAGGACATGGCTGACCTCTCCGAAGTGGTGCCGACCCTGTCGCACGTGTACCCCAACGGCAAGGCCGACATCAACCACTTCCAGGCTGCCGGCGGCATGGCTTTCCTGATTCGTGAACTGCTCGATGCCGGCCTGCTGCACGAAGATGTCAACACCGTGGCCGGCCATGGCCTGCGCCGCTACACCCAGGAACCCTTCCTCGACAATGGCAAGCTGGTGTGGCGCGAAGGGCCGCAACACAGCCTGGACGAAAGTATCCTGCGCCCAGTGTCGCGACCATTCTCGGCCGAAGGCGGCCTGCGGGTGATGGAGGGCAACCTGGGCCGTGGCGTGATGAAAGTCTCTGCCGTTGCCCCCGAGCACCAGGTGGTCGAGGCCCCGGCGCGGGTGTTCCAGGACCAGCAGTCGCTGGCCGACGCGTTCAAGGCCGGTGAGCTGGAGCGTGACTTTGTCGCGGTGGTGCGCTTCCAGGGCCCGCGTTGCAATGGCATGCCGGAACTGCACAAGCTCACCCCGTTCCTCGGTGTATTGCAGGACCGTGGCTACAAGGTTGCGCTGGTTACCGACGGGCGTATGTCCGGTGCCTCGGGCAAGATCCCCGCGGCCATCCACGTTTGCCCGGAGGCTTACGACGGCGGCCCGCTGGCGCGGGTGCGCGATGGTGATATCGTGCGGGTCGACGGAGTCGAAGGCACGTTGCGGATCATGGTGTCGGCCGAAGAACTGGCCAGCCGTGAGCTGCCGCCAGCCCCCCAGGGCAACGACCTGGGGTGTGGGCGCGAGCTGTTCGGCTTCATGCGCATGGCGTTCAGCCCGGCAGAGCAGGGCGCCAGTGCCTTTACCTCGGCCCTGGAGCACCTCAAATGAAGCACCTGCTGGTTGGTGATATTGGCGGCACCAATGCCCGTTTTGCGTTGTGGCGTGACAACCAGCTGCATGAAGTAAATGTTTTCGCCACCGCGGACTACACCAACCCCGAGCAGGCCATCGAGGCCTACCTGGAAAGCCAAGGTATCGCCCGCGGTGGCTTGGCGGCGGTGTGCCTGGCGGTGGCCGGCCCGGTCGATGGCGATGAATTCCGCTTCACCAACAACCACTGGCGCCTGAGCCGCACGGCATTTTGCAAGACCTTGCAGGTCGAGCGACTGTTGCTGATCAATGATTTCACCGCGATGGCGCTGGGCATGACGCGTCTGCGCGAAGGCGAGTTCCGCGAGGTGTGCCCCGGCCAGGCCGACCCCTCGAGGCCGGCACTGGTGATCGGGCCAGGTACTGGCCTGGGTGTGGGCTCGCTGCTGCGTCTGGGCGAACAGCACTGGAAGGCCCTGCCGGGTGAAGGCGGGCATGTTGACTTGCCGGTAGGCAATGCTCGCGAAGCGGCAATCCACCAGCAGATCCACAGTCAGATCGGCCATGTCAGCGCCGAGGCCGTGCTCAGTGGGGGTGGCCTGGTGCGGCTGTACCAGGCGATCTGTGCGCTGGACGGCGACACGCCCAGGCACAAGACTCCGGCGCATATCACCGATGCCGCACTGGGCGGTGAGCCACGGGCGCTGGCGGTGGTCGAGCAGTTCTGTCGTTTCCTTGGGCGAGTGGCGGGTAACAATGTGCTGACGCTGGGCGCGCGAGGCGGGGTCTATATTGTGGGCGGCGTGATTCCGCGTTTTGCCGAGCTGTTCTTGCGTAGCGGGTTTGCCGCGAGTTTTGCCGACAAGGGGTGTATGAGTGGCTATTTCACCGGGGTGCCGGTGTGGCTGGTGACGGCGGAATTTTCCGGGTTGGAGGGGGCAGGGGTAGCGTTGCAGCAGGCGTTGGATCACTGATGGAGCCGCTTTGCGGCGCCAATGGCACTACCCGACAGCAGGCAAAAAGACCTGCAATCAACAAGAGGAAGGACCACCTTGAGCACTGCCGGCAAATCGATCCTGATGGTCGACGACGACCAGGAAATCCGTGAACTGCTGCAAACCTACCTGAGCCGCTCCGGCTTCCAGGTACATGCCGAGGCTGACGGCAAGGGCTTTCGCCACGCGCTGGAAACCACGCCCTGCGACCTGGTCATTCTTGACGTCATGTTGCCCGACGAAGACGGCTTCAGCTTGTGCCGCTGGGTACGCCAGCACCCACGCCAGGCGCGCGTACCTATCATCATGCTCACCGCCAGCTCCGACGAGGCCGACCGGGTCATCGGCCTGGAGCTGGGCGCTGACGACTATCTGGGCAAGCCGTTCAGCCCCCGCGAATTGCAAGCGCGAATCAAGGCTTTGTTGCGCCGCTCCGAGTTCGGCCAGGCGGCGCCGGGCAGTGCCGTATTGGCCTTCGACGACTGGCGCCTGGACACGGTCAGCCACCGCCTGTTCCACCGTGATGGAGAGGAGGTGATCCTCTCTGGCGCCGACTTTGCCCTGCTCAAACTGTTCCTCGATCACCCGCAGCAAATCCTCGACCGCGACACCATCGGCAACGCCACCCGTGGCCGCGAACCGATGCCGCTGGACCGTATCGTCGACATGGCGGTCAGCCGTCTGCGCCAGCGCCTGCGCGATACCGACAAACCTCCCCGGCTGATCCGCACCGTGCGTGGCAGTGGCTACTTGTTGGCGGCGCATGTCTGCTGTGCGCCCTGAGCGGCGCTGGCGCCTGCTGCCGCGCTCCTTGCTGGGGCGCATGCTGCTGCTGACCTTGCTGGTTGTCCTGCTGGCCCAGGGGTTGTCCAGCATCATCTGGGTGTCCCAGCTGCGGGCCAGCCAGCTTCAGGGGCTGCGTGCCAGCGCCAGCAGCCTGGCCCATTCCATGAGTGCCAGCGTCAGTTACTTCCGCTCGCTGCCGGTGGCCTATCGGCCGCTGGTGCTCGACCAATTGCGCAGCATGGGTGGCACGCGTTTCTTCGTGTCGCTCAACGCCACGCCGCTGGACATGCAGGCACTGCCCGTCACCCCTCGCAAGCAGGCGGTGATCGATGAATTCCAGCAGGTGCTGCACGAGCGCCTGGGTTCGCAGATGGAAATTTCCGTGGAGTTTGTCGGGCCTGACGACCTGCGCATCTTCAACAGCGGCCTCAAACTCGACGAGCTGCCGCGCTCATGGGCCCATTATTCGCTGACCCTGGAGCCGCTGAAACCCCCGGTACTGGTCACGCAGATCCGCTTGGGCGAGGGCGAATGGTTGTACATCGCCTCACTGTTGCCCGAACCGTACACGGGGCTGGAAGCCGAACGCCTGCCGCGCCAGCAGATCGGCTTCATCGTGCTGACCACGGCCTTGCTGTTGCTGTTCATCGGCTTGCTGGTGCATTGGCAAAGCTGGCCACTGAAGCGCCTGGCGCGGGCCGCCCGAGAGATGTCGCTGGGTGCCGATGTGGCGCCAGTGGCTGAAGCTGGCGGCAGCGAAGTGGTCGAGGTGAGTCGGGCATTCAACAGCATGCGCGAGCGTATCAGCCGTTACCTGACCGAACGCAGCCAGCTGTTCAGCGCCATTTCCCACGACCTGCGCACGCCGATCACGCGCCTGCGCCTGCGCGTCGAACTGCTGGAGGACGAGCGCCTGCAGGCCAAGTTCAGCCAGGACCTGGACGAGCTGGAGTTGCTGGTCAAAGGCGCCTTGCAGTGTGTAAAGGACACCGACATCCACGAAAACATCGAGCCGGTCGACCTTAACCAGGTGCTGGAGATTCTGGCCGAGCCTTACCTGGGCGATGGTCGCATCACCGTCGAGGGCCAGGCGCTGGCGCCTTACCCGGGCAAGCCGCTGGCGTTGCGTCGCTGCATCGGCAACCTGATCGACAACGCCATCAAGTACGGCGAACGGGCGCGGCTACGTATCATCGACGGGGCAGAGGGCTTTGTGCTGCAGGTGGATGACCAGGGGCCCGGGGTGCCGCAACAGCAGCTGGAACAGGTGTTCGAGCCGCATTTCCGTCTGGCCGGGCAGCAGCAGGGCTATGGGCTGGGGTTGGGCATTGCGCGCAACATCGCCCATAGCCATGGGGGCGAGGTGAGCTTGCTGAACCTGCGTGAGGGCGGGCTGCGGGTGACCCTGTATCTGCCGCGGGGTATGGATTGAATTTTTGGGGTGCCAGTGCGGGCCTCTTCGCGGGTGAACCCGCTCCTGCGACGACCGAGTCAGGTTTGCGTCGTAGGAGCGGGTTCACCCGCGAAGAGGCCCGCACAGGCACCCAAAATGTCACTGCCCGGTGACAATCCCGTCGTCCTTCGTGACATCCGCCATGACCCCGCTGGCTAGAATTCGCAAACGACTGGCAAGGATCAAGCTGGCCCATGATTTCCCTCAACCTGTCCGCTCACAGCTGGCTCAATGCCCCGGCCCACACCGCCTGGCGCCTGGCCGAAGCGCAGCGCCTGCTGGCATTCGCCAAAGCTGCGAAACTGCCTGACGGCTTTGGCAACCTGGATGCCAAAGGCCAGCTCGCTCCGGGCGCCTGCGCCGAAACCATGAACACCGCGCGAATGACCCACTGCTTCGCCCTGGCCCATCTGCAGGGCATTCCCGGTAGCCTGGCCTATGCCGAACACGGTGTGGCTGCCCTGCGTGGGGCCATGCAGGACGCCAGCTACGGTGGCTGGTTCGCCCACCCCGGCGGCCAGGAAGACAGCGGCAAGGCCGCCTACCTGCATGCCTTCGTCGCCCTTGCCGCCAGCTCTGCAGTGGTGGCCGGTGCAGCCGATGCCCAGCTGTTGCTGGCCGATGCAACCGAGGTGATCGAAACGCACTTCTGGAGCGAAGCCAAGGGTGCCCTTCGAGAGACCTTCTCTCGCGCATGGCAACTGCCTGAGCCGTACCGTGGCGCCAACAGCAACATGCACGCGACCGAGGCCTTCCTGGCCCTGGCCGATGCCACCGGCAACAGCCTTTGGCTGCAACGCGCCTTGCGCATTGCTGAGCGCATTATCCATACCCATGCCGCCGCCAACGGTTATCGGGTCATCGAACATTTTGACGCCCATTGGCAGCCGCTGCCGGATTACAACCGCGAGCACCCCGCTGACCACTTCCGGCCCTATGGCACTACGCCCGGGCATGCCATGGAATGGGCACGGCTACTGTTGCACCTGGAGGCCAGCCTGCAACGGGCCGGGTTGCTCGCCCCGCAGTGGCTTCCAGACAGTGCCTGCAGATTGTTCGATGCCGCCTGCCAGCATGCCTGGAACGTCGATGGCGCTGCAGGTTTCGTCTACACCCTGGACTGGGCCAATCGCCCGGTGGTGCATGCACGCCTGCACTGGGTGCACGCCGAAGCTTGCGCCGCCGCAGCAGCCTTGTTGCAGCGCACCGGCGAAGCCCAGTACGAGCAGTGGTACCGCAACTGCTGGGGCTTTATCGCCAACCATTTCATCGACCCTGTCGCTGGCAGCTGGCACCACGAACTCGATGCCCGCAACCGGCCAGCGGGGACCCTCTGGCCAGGCAAGCCCGACCTCTACCACGCCTACCAGGCGCTGCTGCTGCCAGGCTTGCCGCTGGCACCCAGCCTGGCCAGCAACCTGGCCAGTTCCAGCTATGTAACCAGATGATGACATTCACGCATCGCTTCGTTACCTGACGAGGCGGGCACGCTGTTTAGACTTCATGCTACGCAAGCGATCGACTTGCACGGCATAACAACAAGAAAGGTGCTCCGATGAATTCCACGCTCCGTCTCGCTGCCGCAATCTCTCTGGCTTCTTTACTTCCTTTGGGGGCTTCGGCTGCCGAATCCAAAGGCAGTGTCGAGGTCGTGCACTGGTGGACCTCTGGCGGTGAAAAGGCGGCGGTCGATGTGCTCAAGGCGCAGGTCGAGAAAGACGGCTTCACCTGGAAGGACGGCGCTGTTGCCGGTGGTGGTGGTGCCACGGCCATGACCGTGCTGAAAAGCCGCGCCGTCGCAGGCAACCCGCCCGGTGTCGCGCAGATCAAAGGCCCCGACATCCAGGACTGGGCGGCCACCGGCTTGCTCGACGCCGATGTGCTCAAGGATGTGGCCAAGGCCGAAAAGTGGGACTCGCTGCTCGACAAGAAAGTGGCCGACACCGTGAAGTACGACGGTGACTACGTTGCCGTACCGGTGAACATCCACCGCATCAACTGGTTGTGGATCAACCCCGAGGTGTTCAAAAAAGCCGGCATCGACAAGGCGCCTACCACCCTCGACGAATTCTACGCCGCCGCCGACAAGCTCAAGGCGGCCGGCTTCATCCCGCTGGCTCATGGTGGCCAGCCGTGGCAGGACAGCACCGTGTTCGAAAGCGTGGTGCTGGCAGTGATGGGCGCCGACGGCTACAAGAAGGCCATGGTCGACCTCGACAGCGCAACGCTGACCGGGCCGCAGATGGTCAAGGCGCTGACCGAGCTGAAGAAGGTCGCCACCTACATGGACCCGGACGGCAAGGGCCAGGACTGGAACCTGGAAGCCGCCAAGGTCATCAACGGCAAGGCCGGCATGCAGATCATGGGCGACTGGGCCAAGAGCGAATGGACCCTGGCGAAGAAAACCGCCGGCAAGGATTACCAGTGCGTGCCGTTCCCCGGTACCGACAAGGCCTTCCTGTACAACATCGACTCGCTGGTGGTGTTCAAACAGAACAACGCCGGCACCTCTGCCGGGCAGCAGGACATCGCGCGCAAAGTGCTGGGGGAGGACTTCCAGAAGGTCTTCAGCACCAACAAAGGGTCGATCCCGGTGCGTAACGACATGCTCGCCGACATGGGCAAGCACGGTTTTGATGCCTGCGCGCAAACCTCCGCCAAGGACTTCCTTGCCGATGCCAAGACCGGCGGCCTGCAACCGAGCATGGCGCACAACATGGCCACCACGCTGGCCGTGCAGGGCGCGTTCTTCGATGTGGTGACCAACTACATCAACGACCCCAAGGCCGACCCGGCCGATGCGGCGAAGAAGCTGGCGGCGGCGATCAAGGCTGCCCAGTAACGGCTGTTCGCGGGCACGCCCGCTCCCAGATGGGCCCTGCTCACCACTGTTCCTGGTCATGACGCCGGACCTGTGGGAGCGGGCTTGCCCGCGAAGCGGTGCGTAGCACCGCCACTACCTCGGGATCCAAGACATGACTACGACCACCGCCCAACTGCGGGCCTCACCCCTGGACGCGCTTCAGCGCTGGCTGCCCAAGCTGGTGCTGGCACCCAGCATGTTCATCGTCCTGGTGGGCTTCTACGGCTACATCCTCTGGACCTTCGTGCTGTCCTTCACCACCTCGACCTTTCTGCCTACCTACAAGTGGGCGGGCCTTGCGCAATACGCCCGTCTGTTCGACAACGACCGCTGGTGGGTGGCGAGCAAGAACCTGCTTCTGTTCGGCGGCCTGTTCATCGCCATCAGCCTGGCCATCGGTGTGTTGCTGGCAGTGTTGCTCGACCAGCGCATCCGTCGCGAGGGCTTCATCCGCACTATCTACCTGTACCCCATGGCACTGTCGATGATCGTCACCGGCACGGCCTGGAAGTGGCTGCTCAACCCGGGCATGGGCCTGGACAAGTTGTTGCGTGACTGGGGCTGGGAGGGTTTTCGCCTGGACTGGCTGATCGATCCCGACCGGGTGGTGTATTGCCTGGTGATCGCGGCCGTGTGGCAGGCTTCGGGCTTCATCATGGCCATGTTCCTTGCCGGCTTGCGTGGCGTTGACCCGTCGATCATCCGCGCTGCGCAGATGGATGGTGCCAGCCTGCCGCGTATCTACTGGACCGTGGTGCTGCCCAGCCTGCGCCCGGTGTTCTTCAGTGCGCTGATGATCCTTTCGCACATTGCCATCAAGAGCTTCGACCTGGTCGCGGCGATGACCGCTGGCGGCCCGGGTTACTCCTCCGACTTGCCGGCAATGTTCATGTACTCGTTCACCTTCAGCCGCGGCCAGATGGGCATGGGCTCGGCCAGCGCCATCCTCATGCTCGGGGCGATCCTGGCGATCCTCGTGCCTTACCTGTACTCGGAGCTGCGGAGCAAACGCCATGCATAGTCCTGTCGACAAGCCGGTGCTCAGCCTCAGCCGCATGGCCATCCATGCCGTGTTGCTGATCGCCGTGCTGCTGTATCTGGTACCGCTGGTGGTGATGCTGCTGACCAGCTTCAAGACCCCCGAAGACATCAGCACCGGCAACCTGCTGAGCTGGCCTGCAGTGATTACCGGCATAGGCTGGGTCAAGGCCTGGGGAGCGGTCAGCGGTTACTTCTGGAACTCGATCATGATCACCGTGCCCGCGGTGCTGATCTCCACCGCGATTGGTGCACTGAACGGCTATGTGCTGTCGATGTGGCGCTTCCGAGGTTCGCAACTGTTCTTCGGCCTGCTGCTGTTCGGCTGTTTCCTGCCGTTCCAGACTGTGCTGCTGCCGGCCTCGTTCACCCTCGGCAAGCTTGGCCTGGCCAGCACCACCGGTGGCCTGGTGCTGGTGCATGTGGTCTACGGCCTGGCCTTCACCACGCTGTTCTTCCGCAACTTCTACGTGAGCATCCCCGACGCCTTGGTCAAGGCCGCAAGGTTGGATGGTGCCGGGTTCTTCACCATCTTCCGCCGCATCATCCTGCCGATGTCCACGCCGATCATCATGGTCTGCCTGATCTGGCAGTTCACCCAGATTTGGAACGACTTCCTGTTCGGCGTGGTGTTCTCCAGCGGCGACTCGCAACCGATTACCGTAGCCCTGAACAATCTGGTCAATACCAGCACCGGGGCCAAGGAATACAACGTCGATATGGCGGCAGCGATGATCGCTGGCCTGCCAACCCTGCTGGTCTACGTGGTGGCAGGCAAATATTTCGTGCGCGGGCTGACGGCCGGCGCGGTCAAGGGGTAAGCCATGGCAACGCTCGAACTTCGCAATGTGAACAAGACCTACGGCAGCGGCCTGCCGGATACCCTCAAGGACATCCAGCTGTCGATCAAGGATGGCGAGTTCCTGATCCTGGTGGGCCCGTCGGGCTGCGGCAAGTCGACCTTGATGAACTGTATCGCCGGCCTGGAGCAGATCACCGGCGGCGCCATCCTCATTGACGAGCAGGACGTCAGTGGCATGAGCCCCAAGGACCGCGATATCGCCATGGTGTTCCAGTCCTATGCGCTGTACCCCACCATGAGCGTGCGCGAGAACATCGAATTCGGCCTGAAGATCCGCAAGCTGCCCCAGGCCGCCATCGATGAGGAAGTGGCGCGGGTGGCCAAGTTGCTGCAGATCGAACACTTGCTGGCGCGCAAGCCGGCGCAGCTGTCCGGCGGCCAGCAGCAGCGCGTGGCCATGGGCCGGGCACTGGCGCGGCGACCCAAGATCTACCTGTTCGATGAACCCCTGTCCAACCTCGATGCCAAGCTGCGGGTCGAAATGCGCACCGAAATGAAGTTGATGCACCAGCGCCTGAAGACCACCACGGTGTACGTCACCCATGACCAGATCGAGGCCATGACCCTGGGCGACAAGGTGGCGGTGATGAAGGACGGCATCATCCAGCAGTTCGGCACCCCGCAGCAGATCTACAACGACCCGGCCAACCAGTTCGTGGCCAGCTTTATCGGTTCGCCACCAATGAACTTCATTCCGGTGCGTCTGGCCAGGCAGGACGGCCGCTTGCTGGCGTTGCTCGACAGCGGCCAGGCGCGCTGCGAGCTGCCCTTGGGGGGGGCTGCTGACGCGCTTGAGGGGCGCGAGATCATCCTCGGCATCCGCCCTGAGCAGATTGCCCTGGGCGCTGCTGACGGCAATGGTTTGCCGGCTATCCGCGCCGAGGTGCAGGTCACAGAGCCCACCGGGCCGGACCTACTGGTGTTCGTCACGCTCAACCAGACCAAGGTGTGCTGCCGCCTGGCGCCAGATGTGGCGTGCCGGGTGGGTGACACCCTCAACCTGCAATTCGACCCGGCCCGGGTGCTGCTGTTCGACGCTGCCAATGGCGAGCGCCTGCACCTGGCCGGCACTGGCGCAACCGCAAAGGACAACGTGGCTCACTTCAAAGGCCGTTGAATCGTCTACACCATCAATAAGAAAAAGAGGACGCAAAGGGATGGAACAGCGCAAACGCATCAAGACACTGGGATCGCTGGCTCTGCTTGCACTTGTAGGCAGCAGCGGTACACAGGCTGCCGAGGCTTTTTCCAGCGAATCCAAATGGATGACCGGCGACTGGGGCGGCACCCGGACCGAGCTCCTGGACAAAGGCTATGACTTCACCCTTGATTATGTAGGTGAGGTGGCTGGCAACCTGCATGGCGGCTACAACGACGACAAGACCGCACGCTACAGCGACCAGTTCGCCCTCGGCGCGCATCTGGACTTGCAGAAAATACTGGGCTGGCATGATGCCGAGTTCAAGCTGGCGATCACCGAGCGAAGCGGTCGCAACCTGTCCAACGACCGCATCAGCGACCCGCGCGCCGGGCAGTTCAGCTCGGTGCAGGAGGTGTGGGGCCGTGGCCAGACCTGGCGCCTGACCCAGATGTGGATCAAGCAAAAGTACTTTGACGGCGCGCTTGACGTGAAATTTGGCCGTTTTGGCGAGGGGGAGGACTTCAACAGCTTCCCTTGCGACTTCCAGAACCTGGCCTTCTGCGGCTCGCAGGTGGGCAACTGGGTGGGCGGTATCTGGTACAACTGGCCGGTCAGCCAGTGGGCGCTGCGGGTGAAGTACAACATCACCCCGGCGTTCTTCGTGCAGGTCGGGGCCTTCGAGCAGAACCCCTCCAACCTGGAAACCGGCAACGGCTTCAAGCTGAGCGGTAGCGGTACCAAGGGTGCGATCTTGCCGGTGGAAGCGGTGTGGTCGCCCAAGGTCAATGGTCTGCCGGGCGAGTACCGCCTGGGTTACTACTACAGCACGGCCAAGGCTGACGATGTGTACGACGACGTCAACGGCAACCCGCAGGCGCTGACCGGTGAAGCCTTCAAGTCGCATTCCAGCAAGCACGGATGGTGGGTGGTGGCGCAGCAGCAGGTCACTGCCCATGGCGGCGACGTCAACCGTGGCCTTAGCCTGTTCGCCAACTTCACCGTGCACGACAAGGCCACCAACGTGGTCGACAACTACCAGCAGGTGGGGCTGGTCTACAAAGGCGCTTTCGACGCTCGGCCCAAGGATGATATCGGCTTCGGCGTGGCGCGAATTCATGTGAATGACGACGTGAAGAAGCGTGCCGAACTGCTCAACGCACAGAGCGGCATCAACGATTACGACAACCCTGGTTTCGTACCGCTGCAGCGTACCGAATACAACGCAGAGCTCTACTACGGCTTCCACGTCACCAACTGGCTGACCGTGAGGCCCAACCTGCAGTACATCAAGAGCCCTGGCGGGGTGGACGAGGTGGATAACGCGCTGGTCGCTGGCTTGAAGATTCAGTCGTCATTCTGAGGCAACTTGTTGTAAATTTACGCCAATCCATTTTCGGTTCCCGGCACCCACTGGTCTGCAGTGGGTGTTGGGGATAGGCCGAGACAGCGCTATCTCAAACAACAAGAGCTCTGAACCATGCCCGAACATCCGCTCCATCGCTTCTTCTCCTCGCAGCGGCCCCGGCCGACATTCGAGTGGGAGCGTTATCAGCAGCGCGATGTCCTGATCATCGATCACCCCCGTTGCCAGGCGGTGTTCAGCCGCCAGGGCGCGCAGTTGTTGCACTTTCAACCAGCGGGTGAACGGCCGTGGCTGTGGTGCGCCGAACAGTGGCCGCAGGTTGGGGCGATCCGGGGTGGTGTGCCGGTGTGCTGGCCCTGGTATGGCCGTCATCCCAGCGAAGACCTGTGGCCGGCCCATGGTTGGGCGCGGCTGCTGGACTGGAAGCTGGTGGACAGCCGTGAGGACGAGGAGGGCGTGACCCTGAAATGGCGGCTGGACCTGTGCGATTGGCAGGTCGACCTGCACGCCCGGCTGGGTAGCCGCATGGAACTGAGCCTGAGCACCGAGCATCAGGACAGCGAACCCTGCCAGTTGAGCCATGCACTGCTGGCGTACTGGCGCATCAGTGACGTGTCCGAGATAGCGCTGTCTGGGTTGGAAGATATTGAGGGCTACGACCGCCTCAACCGTCAGGCTTGCCGTGAAGATGGCGCGCTGAAGCTCAAGGGCGGGTGCCAGAAGGTCTACCCCGGTACGCCACGGGTGCAATTGCAGGACCCGGCCTGGCAGCGCGAGCTGTGCATCGATACCGGTGACAGCGACGACACCGTGGTCTGGCACCCTGGCAATCGCCCGCTGATGGGGGTGACTGGCCGCGAGTCGCAGCGTTTTGTCTGCGTCGAGGCGACCAGCGGCAGTGGTGAGGGCCTGAGCCTGGCGCCTGGGCAGCGTGCGCACCTGCGTTTGCAGGCGCACCGGCTCAGTTGAGTTCGTCGTCCTCGATCGGGTAGCGGCTGGCGTTGAGGCTTTCCTTGATCTTGCGCAGGTGGGGCTGGAAGTCCACGCCGCGGCGCAGGGTCATGCCGGTGGCCAGTACATCGAGCACGGTCAGCTGGATTATCCGCGAGGTCATCGGCATGTAGATGTCGGTATCTTCCGGCAGCGGGATGTGCAGGCTCAGGCTGCAGGCATTGGCCAGTGGCGAGCCCGCGGCGGTCAGGCCCAGCACCGAAGCGCCGTTTTCACGTGCCAGGCGCGCCACTTCGACCAGTTCGCGGGTGCGCCCGGTGTAGGAAATGATCACGAACAGGTCGCCGGTGTGGGCGACCGAGGCCAGCATGCGCTGCATCAGCACATCGGCGTGGGCCGACACGGCCAGGTTGAAGCGGAAGAACTTGTGCTGCGCATCCAGGGCCACCGGGGCCGAGGCACCGAGGCCGAAGAAGTGGATCTGCCGGGCCTGGATCATCATGTCCACAGCGCGGCTGACCTGTTGCGGGTCCAGTTGCTGGCAGGCGCTGTCAAGCGAGGCGATGGCGCTGGCGAAGATCTTCTGGGTATAGGCGGCCGGGTCATCGTCGGCCTCCACTGCGCGGCTGACATACGCAGCACCACTGGCCAGGCTCTGCGCCAGTTGCAGCTTCAGCTCGGGGTAGCCGCTGACGCCGAACGAGCGGCAGAAGCGGTTGACGGTCGGTTCGCTGACCTTGGCCGCCTGGGCCAGCGCAGCGATGCTGAAACGGGTGGCTTGTTGCGGGTTGAGCAGGATGACTTCGGCGACTTTGCGTTCGGCCTTGTTCAGCTCGTCGAGGCGGCCCTGGATCTGTTCCAGGAGGTTTCGCACGCGGTCCATGGGTGTGTCCTTGGGTCGGGAAGACAGCCGGCTGTGGGAGCAGCAGGCTTTTTGCACGGTCGTCTATCGTACTGTCGGTGCGGTTGGCGCACCACTTGTCTGTAACACTTGCGTGTAATGTTGTGGTTTTTACTACATTTTCCCTTGAAAACCGTGTGTGAAAGCGGTATTCCTAGACCAACTTTAGGAAAGAACCAACATCATGGCTGCAATCAGTGTCGAACCTTGCACCTTTGCCCTGTTTGGCGCCCTCGGCGACCTGGCATTGCGCAAGCTGTTTCCTGCGCTCTACCAGCTCGACCGGGCCAACCTGTTGCACCCGGACACTCGCCTGCTGGCCCTCGCCCGTGAGGTCGGCAGTGCGCAGGAGCACCTGGACAGCATCGAAGCCCACCTGCGCCGGCACGTGCCCGAGGCAGATATCGAGCCTGCCGCGCTAGGTCGCTTCCTCGCCCGCCTGAATTACCAGCATCTGGACTTCCTTCAGCCCGAGGGCTATCAGGCCCTGGCCGAGCAACTGCCGGGCGAGCTGCCGCTGATTGCCTACTTCGCCACGGCGGCGGCGGTGTATGGGGCCATCTGCGAAAACCTCGACAAGGTCGGGCTGGCTGCGCGCACCCGGGTAGTGCTCGAGAAACCGATTGGCCACGACCTGGAGTCGTCGCGCCGGGTCAACGATGCCGTTGCGCGGTTTTTCCCTGAAAGCCGGGTTTACCGCATTGACCACTACCTGGGCAAAGAGACGGTGCAGAACCTGATTGCCCTGCGCTTCGCCAATAGCCTGTTCGAAACCCAGTGGAACCAGAACTCCATCTCCCATGTGGAGATTACCGTCGCGGAAAAGGTCGGTATCGAGGGCCGTTGGGGTTATTTCGACAAGGCCGGCCAACTGCGCGACATGATCCAGAACCACCTGCTGCAGTTGCTGTGCCTGATCGCCATGGACCCGCCCAGCGAACTGTCCGCCGATGCCATCCGCGACGAGAAGGTGAAAGTGCTTAAAGCCCTGGCACCGATCACTGGTGACGGTTTGAGCACCAGTGTGGTGCGTGGCCAGTACATTGCCGGCTACAGCGAAGGCAAGCCGGTACCTGGTTACCTGGACGAAGACAACGCCAACGCCCAGAGCGACACCGAAACCTTCGTCGCCCTGCGCGCAGACATCCGTAACTGGCGCTGGTCGGGCGTGCCGTTCTACCTGCGAACCGGCAAGCGCATGCCGCAAAAACTGTCGCAGATCGTCATTCACTTCAAGGAAACGCCGCATTACATCTTCGCCCCGGAACAGCGTTTGCAGATCGGTAACAAGCTGATCATCCGCCTGCAACCGGACGAAGGCATTTCTTTACGGGTGATGACCAAGGAGCAGGGCCTGGACAAGGGCATGCAACTGCGCAGTGGCCCATTGCAGCTGAATTTTTCCGATGCCTGGCGCAGTGCACGAATTCCGGATGCCTACGAGCGGCTGTTGCTCGAAGTGATGCGCGGCAACCAGAACCTGTTCGTGCGCAAGGACGAAATCGAGTACGCCTGGAAGTGGTGCGACCAGTTGATCGCCGGCTGGCGTAATGCGGGCGATGCGCCCAAGCCATACGCGGCGGGCTCCTGGGGGCCGATGAGCTCGATTGCACTGATCACACGCGATGGGAGGGCGTGGTATGGGGATATCTGAATTGAAACTGCCAGCGGCCGTGAAGGCTCATGAACTGGCGGATGCCAAGGCACTGTCCGTGTCCTTGGCCCATGATGTGGCTGAGCGCCTGCGCGCCGCGATTGCCGCCAAGGGGCAGGCCTGTGTGGTGTTGTCTGGCGGCCGCAGCCCGGTGCCGTTCCTGGAGAAGCTGGCCAGCGAGCAGCTGGACTGGGCCAAGGTCATCGTCAGCCTGGCTGATGAGCGCTGGGTGCCAGTGGAGCACGCTGACAGCAATGCCGGCCTGCTGGCCCGCCACCTGTTGAAGGGCGCAGCGGCCAAGGCCCGCTTCGTTGGCCTGTACCAGCAGGCGGAGAACCTTGATGCAGCTGCGCTCAAAGCTGACCAGGCCTTGGCCGAGCTACCGCCGATCGACGTGCTGGTGCTGGGCATGGGCGACGATGGCCATACCGCCTCGCTGTTCCCCGCCAGTCCCAACCTGGAAGCAGGCCTGGACCCGGCCGGCCCGCGCCGCTGCCTGCCATTGCTGGCGCCGAGCGTGCCGCACCAGCGCCTGTCGATGACCCGTTCGCTGCTGGCCAGCGCGGCCTTCATCGCGCTGTCTGTGCAAGGCCAGGGCAAACTCGCTACCCTGCGCGCCGCGCTGGCGGGCAATGACCTTACTGAAATGCCGATTCGCGCTTTTCTTCACGACCCCCTGGACATCTACTGGTGCCCATGAGCCAAGGATCCACAGTCATGACCACCCTTGAACGCCCACAGCCCAAGCTCTCGATGGCTGATAAAGCCGCGCGGATCGACGCCATTTGCAAAAAGGCGCGCATCCTGCCGGTAATCACCATTGCTCGTGAGGAAGACATCCTGCCGCTGGCTGACGCCCTGGCCGCTGGCGGTATCCGTACCCTGGAAGTGACCCTGCGCTCACAGCATGGCCTCAAGGCCATTCAGGTGCTGCGTGAGCAGCGCCCGGAGCTGTGTGTCGGCGCCGGTACCGTGCTCGACCGCAGCATGTTCGCGGCGGTTGAAGCTGCGGGCGCGCAGTTCGTCGTTACCCCAGGTATTACCCAGGACATTCTCGAGGCTGGCGTGGACAGTGAAATCCCGCTGTTGCCGGGCATCAGCACGCCGTCCGAAATCATGATGGGCTATGCCCTGGGCTACCGCCGGTTCAAGTTGTTCCCGGCGGAAATCAGCGGCGGCGTAGCGGCGATCAAGGCCTTTGGTGGCCCGTTCGGCGATATTCGTTTTTGTCCTACCGGTGGTGTAAACCCGGCCAACGTGCGCAACTACATGGCACTGCCAAACGTGATGTGCGTGGGGGGAACCTGGATGCTCGACAGCAGCTGGATCAAGAACGGTGACTGGGCGCGGATCGAAGCGTGCAGTGCCGAGGCGATGGCACTGCTGGACGCCAACTGAAAACTGTTGTGTGCTTTACGGCTTGTGGGGCGCTTGGTCGGCGCCCCTTTTTTTGCCTGGGGTATTTGCAGTGGTTGTGCTGGCCCTTTCGCGGGTAAACCCGCTCCTACGCACCGATCTGCGGTGGACATACACCGGGGGGCACAGGCCGTTGTAGGAGCGGGTTCACCCGCGAATGGGCCGGGCCTGCTGGCCAATATCCCTGGCCGTTAACCGTTGCCGTGGCCTCCGTATTCGCGGGTAAACCCGCTCCTACACCTGATCGACGGTGGACACACATTGGTGATTGGACACAGGCCGTTGTAGGAGCGGGTTTACCCGCGAAAGGGCCAGTGCAGGCCAACAAAAAAGCCCGCATCAAACGATGCGGGCTTTCTCATCCCTCATTCCAGGCTTCAGGCCGCCTTGGCTTCCTGCTGGCTCAGCGAGCGGTTCAGCGCGCTGAACAGGGCCTTGAAGCTGGCCGTGGTGATGTTCTCATCGATACCCACGCCATGCACCGGACGGCCACCGGCTACACGCAGTTCAATGTAGGCCGCGGCCTTGGCATTGGTGCCAGCGCCAATGGCGTGCTCGTTGTAGTCCATGATCTCCACGGCAATCGGCAGGCCGGCCACCAGTGCTTCCAGGGCGCCGTTGCCCTTGCCGCGCCAGTGCAGGGTGGTTTCGCCTTCACCGGCAACTTCCACTTCCACAGCGCTGTGGCCGTTTTCTTCCTGCAGGCGATGGCTGACCAGTGCGTATGGCGCGTTGGCCTGGAGGTATTCCTTGTGCAGCAGGCTGTAGATCTGCTGGGCGGTCATTTCCAGGCCCAGGCGGTCAGTCTCACCCTGCACCACCTGGCTGAATTCGATCTGCATGCGACGCGGCAGGCTGATGCCATATTCCTGCTCGAGCAGGTAGGTGATACCGCCTTTGCCCGACTGGCTGTTGACGCGGATTACCGCTTCGTAGCTGCGGCCGATGTCGGCCGGGTCGATCGGCAGGTAAGGCACCTCCCACAGCTCCCCATCCTGCTGCTTGGCGAAGCCCTTGCGGATGGCGTCCTGGTGCGAGCCGGAGAACGCGGTATGGACCAGGTCGCCCACATACGGGTGACGTGGGTGCACCGGCAACTGGTTGCACTCTTCGACCACCTTGCGCACACCGTCGATGTCGGAGAAGTCCAGCAACGGGTCGATGCCCTGGGTGTAGAGGTTCAGTGCCAAGGTCACCAGGTCGACGTTACCGGTACGCTCGCCGTTGCCGAACAGGCAGCCTTCGGCACGGTCGGCGCCGGCCATGAGGCCCAGTTCGGTGGCAGCGATGCCGGTGCCGCGGTCGTTGTGGCAGTGCAGGCTGATGATCACGCTGTCGCGGCGGCTGACGTTGCGGCAGAACCACTCGATCTGGTCGGCGTAGATATTTGGCGTGGACACTTCCACGGTGGCCGGCAGGTTGAGGATGATCTTGTGTTCAGGGGTAGGGTTCCACACCTCGATGACCGCGTCGCAGACTTCCTTGGCGAACTCCATTTCAGTGGCGCTGAAGGTTTCTGGCGAGTACTGGAAGGTCCACTGGGTTTCCGGCTGCTGGGCGGCGTACTTGACGAACAGCTTGGCCGCGTTCACCGCGATGTCCTTCACGCCTTGCTTGTCCTGATTGAAGACGATGCGGCGGAACGACGGGCTGGTGGCGTTGTACAGGTGGACGATGGCCTTCTTCGCACCGCGCAGCGATTCGAAGGTGCGGGCAATCAGGTCTTCACGTGCCTGGGTGAGCACCTGGATGGTGGTGTCATCCGGGATGTGGCCGTCCTGGATCAGGGTGCGCACAAAGTCGAAATCGGTTTGCGAGGCAGACGGGAACGAGGCTTCGATTTCCTTCACGCCAACCTGCACCAAGGTCTTCCAGAAGCGCAGTTTCTTCTCCGAGTCCATCGGCTCTATCAGCGACTGGTTGCCGTCACGCAGGTCGGAACTGCACCAGATAGGTGCCTGGGTGATGGTCTTCGACGGCCAGGTACGGTCAGGCAGGTCGATGGTCGGGAAAGCGCGGTATTTCTTCGAAGGGTCTTTGAGCATGGTCATGGAAGCAATCCTTTTGTGTGCGGCCGAGATCGGGCCTGCCGAGCGATAACGATATGAAGAGGCGAGGCGACGCGATTCAGCCTGGTAGTCGGGCGCTGACCAGGCAGAGGCTGCGATGTTGTCGGAGCAGGATGAGGGTGCTGAAGGTTTTCATGCCTTCAAACTTAACCAGTGGGGTGGGGGATGGCAAGCGTTCGGGGAAAATTGAGAGAAATGCTTAAAAAAAGCCATTAGGCGAGATTTTATGGCTTGATTGGGCTGAGTGCTTCGTTGCTTTTGCGCGGTATTTTTCGATGGCGCAACACAATGGAAGAAATGCCAGCGGTGCTGGCCCATTCGTGGGTAACCCCGCGCCTACAGGTACGCCGCCCCTTGTAGGAGCGGGTTTACCCGCGAATGGGCCGGCCCAGGCAGCGCACCGTTCAGGGCTGGAACGCCCCAATGAAAATCGCCGGGTCCACCCGCGCATCGTTCAGGCTGACGTTCCAGTGCATGTGCGGCCCGGTAGCCCGCCCGGTCGAGCCCACGCGCCCGACCACCTCGCCACGACGCAGTTGCTGGCCCACCTGCACATCGATTTTCGACATGTGGCAGAACATGCTGATAAAGCCCTGCCCATGGTCGACGAACACCGTGCGGCCGTTGAAGAAATAGTCTCCCACCAGAATCACTTTGCCATTGGCGGGTGTCTTGATCGGCGTGCCTGCCGGCACCGCAAAATCCAGCCCCGCATGCGGGTTGCGTTCTTCGCCGTTGAAGAAGCGGCGCACGCCGAACTTGCTCGACAGCGGGCCGTTGACCGGCTTGTCGAGAACCAGGTTGCTCGGCAGGTTAGGGCTGAAGCTGCGGTAGGCCTTGATCTGCTCGGCCAGTTCGCGGTCGATGCGCTTGAGGTCGGCCGGGTTCGGGTTGACCTGGCGCGTGTTCTTCAGGGTGATGCGCTGCTCAGGGTACTTCTTGCTGCCTACGCTGAAAGGCAGGGTGCGCCCGCCCTGGTTCAGCACTGCGGTGCCGGGCTTCTGGGTCAGCGGGATGCCGACGATGGCCAGCCAGTTGTCCTGCTCCTTCACCACCAGCACCGGTTTGCCGTCGAAACGGGCGCTGGGTGCGTTGGCGGCGGGGCCCAGGTCGACGACTGCCACACCGCCGGGTACCGGTTTGTTCAGTGTGCGGGTGATGTAGCTGGCCTGGGCGCCGCCGGCCAGCAGCAACAGGGAAAGGGCAAGCAGGGGCGCGAGCACGCGGGGCATGTGTCAGTCCAGTAGTGAGAGGGTGACCGGGGTCAGGTGGTTGTCTTCGACCCGCACCAGCAGCTCGCCTTCGTTCAGGCGGGCGGTCAGGCGTTGGCCGTTGCGGGTCTGTTCCGCGCTGCGAATGGCCTGGCCTTGTTCATCCAGCAAAATGCTGTATCCGCGGGCCAGGGTGGCCAGCGGACTGACCACCTGCAGTGTCTGCAACTGGGCCTGGAACCGCTGGCGACGGTCCTTGAGCACCTCACGCATGGCCCGTGGCAGGCGCTCGGCCAGGCTGTCCAGGCGCTGGTTCAGCAGTTTCAGGTTACGCCCCGGATGCTGCGCGGCCAGGCGGGCGTCCAGGCGTGCCAGGCGTTCGCGGCGCTGGTTGAGGTTGAGCATGAACGCGCGACGCAGGCGCATGTCCAGGTCGTCCAGGCGTTGAGCCTGCTGGCGCAAACGCTCGCCTGGATGACGCAGGCGGCGGGTGAGTGACTCCAGGCGCAGGCGGTCGTGGGTCAGGCGGTTCTGCATGCGCAGCAGCAGGCGCCGTTGCAGGCCATCCAGGCGTTGCCGAAGGCCGCTGTTGTCAGGGGCCAGCAGCTCGGCGGCAGCCGACGGGGTGGGTGCGCGCACGTCAGCCACGAAGTCGCTGATCGACACGTCGGTTTCATGGCCCACGGCGCTGACAATTGGCGTGACGCAGGCGGCCACGGCACGCGCCACGGCTTCCTCGTTGAAACACCACAGGTCTTCCAGCGAACCACCACCACGCGCCAGAATCAGCGCATCGAAGCCGAGGCTGTCGGCCAGGCGGATGGCGCGTACGATCTGCGCGATGGCTTCGCGGCCCTGTACCGCCGTAGGGATCAGGTTCAGCTCCACCTGCGGGGCACGGCGGCCGAACACACTGATGATGTCGCGGATCACCGCGCCAGTGGGCGAGGTGATGATGCCGATGCGCTGCGGGTGAGCCGGCAGTGGCTTCTTTCGTTCGGTGCTGAACAGTCCCTCGGCACCGAGCTTTTCCTTCAGGGCCTCAAAAGCCAGGCGCAGCGCGCCATCACCGGCGGGTTCGACGGTGTCGAGAATCAGCTGGTAGTCGCCACGTCCCTCGAACAGCGAAACCTTGCCGCGCACCCGCACCGCCAGGCCGTCTCGCAGTGCCTGGCGTACCCGCGTGGCGTTCTGCCGGAACAACGCGCAACGCACCTGGGCGCCGCTGTCCTTGAGGGTGAAGTACATGTGGCCGGACGCCGGGCGGGCGAGGTTGGAGATTTCGCCTTCCACCCACACGCTGCGGAAAACGTCTTCCAGCAGCACGCGGGCGCGGCCGTTGAGTTGGCTGACGGTAAGGACCTCGCGGTCCAGCCCGAGTCGTTCGAAAGGGTCTTTGATCATGGCAGGCATCATAAATGACATCGGCCCCGGTTGTCTGTCTTGCCCCTACTGTCAGCCTTGACCCAATCCTTGTGGGAGCGGCCTTGCGTCGCGAAAGGGCCGCAACGCGGCCCCGGCACTTCATGCGGCGAAGCTGAAAACCTGGGGCCGCATCGCAGCCCTTTCGCGACGCAAGGCCGCTCCCACAAGACCGCAACCGGTGCCTTCAGCCCTGCATCGTCGCCACGAACTGCCGCACCAGTTGCCCCGCATCACGGCGACAGGCCAGTGCCACTGTGCTCTGGCAATCACCCTCCAGCGCTACGAAGCTGACTGAAGCCGGGGCAATCTCGCACATGCACCGCGGCAACAACGCCACCCCAAACCCCGCCTGTATCAGCTGCAACTGCGTAGTCTTGCGCGACAGTACCTGCGCCGCCTGCGGGAAGAACCCTGCCCCCATGCACAACGAGGCAGACAGGTAGCTCAAGCCACCGCGATCCCGGTGCGGGATGGAAATGAAGCGTTCTTCCTTCAATTGCTCCAGTTGCACGTGCCGAGTACCCGCCAAGGGGTGCCCAGCGGCGACCGCCAGCAACAAGGGTTCGTCGAACAGTTCATGCAGCACCACGCCTTCATGCTGGCGCAGCACCGGCAAGCGCAACAGGCCGATATCCAGCCGTCCGGCAGCAATGTCTTCCAGTTGTGCCTCCGACGACTGCTGCGCAATCTCCAGCGAAACCCCTGGGTTGTGCTTCAGGTAGTTCCCCAGGCGAGCCAGAAGCCCGCCGGTCAGCGGCACGGTGCTGGAATGGTTCAGGCGCAAGCTGCCTTGCAACCCTTGGCCAATGTCACGGGTAACCCGCTCCGCCTGTGCCAGGTCAGCCAGCAAGCGTCGCGCCCGTTCAAGAAAGGCCTGACCGGCCAGCGTCAGGCGAGGCAGGCGCGCCGTGCGTTCGAACAGCGGCGTGCCCAGTTGCTGCTCCAGCTCCTTGATCTGCCGGCTAAGGGCCGACTGGGCAACGTACAGTCGCTCGGCTGCACTGCTGAAACTGCCACACTCGGCGATTTCCACGAAGTAACGCAACTGTCGGATCGACGTCATGTCATGCCTTTTTGAGATGGCTCTTGGGATAAAGGCATATTAGTCGGCATGGCTCATGGCTGGCTAACCTTTGCCTGTCTTCCCAGGAACTGCTGCCATGCTTGCCCAACTGTCGTTTTCCGGCCTTGACTGGCTGCCGATCCTGTTCGCCATCGCTGCGGCCTACATCGTCTTCGGCATCGCCGGCTTCGGTACTGCACTCGTGGCGGGGCCGGTGCTGATTCACTTCATGCCGTTGTCACGCATCATCCCGTTGCTGGTGCTGCTGGATTTCGTGGCCGCGTTCGGCAACCTGCTGCCGTCGCGCCGGGATGTGGTACGCAGTGAATTGCTGCGGCTGCTGCCCTTCATGGCCTTGGGTTGTACGTTGGGCGTGGTGTTCCTGCTGCAACTGAAGTCCGACCTGTTGCTGCTGTTGATGGGGGTATTCGTGACTGCCTATGCACTTTACGGGCTGGCAGTGAAAGTGAGGCCAGCCAGCCTGTCCGGCTTCTGGGCGGTGCCGATGGGCACGGCAGGCGGGTTGTTCGGGGCTTTGTTCGGCAGCGGCGGGTTTCTCTATGCCCTTTACCTGAGCGCACGGCTGGAGGTGAAGGAACAGGTACGCGCCACCCAGAGCGCGCTGATCAGCTGCAGTACGATAGTGCGTCTGTCGCTGTTCCTGATCGCCGGTGTCTATGCCGACCAAAGCCTGCTGCTGCTCGCCGCCTGCCTGCTGCCTGTCATGTTCATTGGCCTGTGGGTAGGGCGTCGGTTGACCCACCGGTTATCCCTTGAAGCGTTCGTACGGCTGGTCACCTGGCTGGTGCTGGCCAGTGGGCTGGCGTTGATTGGTCGCTACCTGAGCGCCTGAGCGGTAGAATTGCGTCATTACCGGCGTTTCTCAGGCTTGTCCCGTTCATGAACACCCAGAGCATCATCGTTCCAAAGCTGTCTACCGTCCCGGTGCATGAAGCCCGTGCCCGCGCCATCCTGCGCTGGCTGGTGCGCGAAAAGGTCGTCGAGGAGCAGCTGACCACCTGTGGCCGCACCGGTAACCGCATGGGCCATGCCCTGGCGGCAGGGGCGCGCAAAGTGGCCCTGCACCCAGAAAAACTGCCCTTCGGCGAACCGGTCAACGGCCTGGAAGTGATGCTCAAGCGCTGCATCTATACCCCCACCGAAGGCTTCCTCGAAGAAGCCGGTTGCCCGGAGTGCCGGCGCGAGGTAGGCGAGCCGTTGTTCGAAAGCCTGGAAGAGTGGATGCCGGCAGTGAGCGACAACTTTACCTGCCCACTGTGCGGCTTCGAAGATGACATCAATGGCTTCATTTACCTGCAGCCATGTGCCTTTTCCAACCTGGGGTTCATCTTCAACAACTGGGGCGAGGCCGGGTTCACCCAGGCCTTTCTCGACAGCTTCGCCGACTGGCTCGACCAGCCGGTGGCCGTGGTGCAGGTAAAACTGCCACAAGCCTGACCGAAGGCCCTTATTTTGCATTGAGCGGCGCGCCATGCATGAGTATAATGGCGCGCTTCCATTTTTCCCGCCCGGGAGCCCCCGCGATGCTGCGTATCAGCCAAGAAGCCCTGACCTTCGACGATATCCTCCTTGTACCTGGCTATTCCGAGGTACTGCCCAATGAAGTCAGTCTCAAGACCCGTTTGACCCGTGGCATCGAGCTGAACATTCCGCTGGTTTCCGCTGCCATGGATACCGTGACCGAAGCGCGTCTGGCCATTGCCATGGCTCAGGAAGGCGGTATCGGCATCATCCACAAGAACATGACCATCGAACAACAGGCCGGCGAAGTGCGCAAGGTCAAGAAGTTCGAGGCTGGCGTGGTCAAGGACCCGATCACCATCGACGCCGATGCCACTGTGCGCGACCTGTTCGAGCTGACCCGCCTGAACAACATCTCTGGCGTGCCGGTACTGGCGAACGGCGACCTGGTCGGCATCGTCACCTCCCGTGACGTGCGCTTCGAAAATCGCCTGGACGCCAAGGTTCGCGACGTGATGACGCCGAAAGAGCGCCTGGTCACCGTCCGCGAAGGCGCCGATAAAAACGAAGTTCGCGAGCTGCTGCACAAGCATCGCCTGGAAAAAGTCCTGATCGTTGACGACAAGTTCAACCTCAAGGGCATGATGACCGTCAAGGACATCGAAAAAGCCAAGGCTTACCCGCTGGCCAGCAAGGACGACCAAGGTCGCCTGCGCGTCGGCGCCGCCGTCGGCACCGGCAAGGACACCGGCGAGCGCGTTGCTGCGCTGGTGGCAGCTGGCGTTGATGTCGTCGTCGTCGACACTGCCCACGGCCACTCCAAAGGTGTGATCGACCGCGTACGCTGGGTGAAAGAAACCTACCCGCAAGTGCAGGTGATCGGCGGCAACATCGCCACCGGCGCTGCCGCCAAGGCCCTGGCCGAAGCGGGTGCTGATGCGGTCAAGGTCGGTATCGGCCCTGGCTCTATCTGCACCACCCGTATCGTTGCCGGTGTCGGCGTGCCGCAAATCAGCGCCATCGCCAACGTCGCAGCAGCACTGGAAGGCACTGGCGTGCCACTGATCGCTGACGGCGGTATCCGCTTCTCCGGTGACCTGTCCAAGGCCATCGTTGCCGGTGCGTCCTGCGTGATGATGGGTTCGATGTTCGCCGGTACCGAAGAGGCCCCGGGTGAGGTCGAGCTGTTCCAGGGTCGTTCCTACAAGGCCTACCGCGGCATGGGCTCGCTGGGTGCCATGGCACAGGCGCAAGGCTCGTCCGACCGTTACTTCCAGGACTCCTCGGCCGGCGCCGAGAAGCTGGTACCGGAAGGCATCGAAGGCCGCGTTCCTTACAAAGGCGCCCTGGCCGCGATCATCCACCAGCTGATGGGCGGCCTGCGTTCGTCCATGGGCTACACCGGCAGCGCAACCATCGAAGAAATGCGCACCAAGCCGGAGTTCGTGCGCATCACCGGTGCCGGCATGGCCGAATCCCACGTGCACGACGTGCAAATCACCAAAGAAGCCCCTAACTACCGCGTAGGCTGAGGCTTCCAGCTACAACATAAAGCGGGGCTGTCATGACAGCCCCGCGTCGTTTCCGATTTCCACTGACGAGATTGAGTCATGGCCCTCGACATTCACGCTCACCGCATCCTGATCCTCGATTTCGGTTCCCAGTACACCCAGCTGATCGCCCGCCGCGTGCGCGAAATCGGCGTGTACTGCGAACTGCACCCGTTCGACATGGACGATGAAGCGATCCGCGAATTCAACCCGCGCGGCATCATCCTTGCCGGCGGCCCCGAGTCGGTCCACGAAGCCAACAGCCCGCGCGCTCCGCAAGCCGTGTTTGACCTGAATGTGCCTGTGCTGGGTATTTGCTACGGCATGCAGACCATGGCCGAGCAGATGGGCGGCAAGGTAGAAGGTTCCGACCTGCGTGAGTTCGGTTATGCCCGCGTGGACGTTGTCGGCAAGAGCCGCCTGCTCGACGGCATCGAAGACCACGTTGACGACGACGGCGTGCTGGGCCTGGACGTGTGGATGAGCCACGGTGACAAGGTCACCCAGATGCCTGGCAACTTCAACATTCTGGCCAGCACCCCAAGCTGCCCGATCGCTGGCATGTACGACGACGTCCGCGGCTACTACGGCGTGCAGTTCCACCCTGAAGTGACCCACACCAAGCAAGGGGGTCGCATCCTGTCCCGCTTCGTGCAGGACATCTGCGGCTGTGAAGCCCTGTGGACGGCGTCCAACATCGTCGAAGACGCCATCGCCCAGGTGCGTGCGCAAGTCGGTTCGGCCAACGTCCTGCTGGGCCTGTCCGGCGGCGTTGACAGCTCGGTGGTTGCCGCGCTGCTGCACCGCGCCATCGGCGACCAGCTGACCTGCGTATTCGTCGACAACGGCCTGCTGCGCCTGCACGAAGGCGACCAGGTGATGGCCATGTTCAAAGAGAACATGGGCGTCAAGGTGATCCGCGCCGACGCTGAAAAGCAGTTCCTGGACAACCTGGCCGGCGAAGCCGACCCTGAGAAGAAGCGCAAGATCATCGGCCGCACCTTCATCGACGTGTTCGATGCCGAAGCCAGCAAGCTGGAGAACATCCAGTTCCTCGCCCAGGGCACCATCTACCCGGACGTGATCGAGTCGGCTGGCGCCAAGAGCGGCAAGGCTCACGTGATCAAGTCGCACCACAACGTTGGTGGCCTGCCGGAGGAGATGAACCTCAAGCTGGTCGAGCCGCTGCGTGAGCTGTTCAAGGACGAAGTGCGCAAGATCGGCCTGGAGCTGGGCCTGCCGTACGACATGGTCTACCGCCACCCGTTCCCGGGCCCGGGCCTGGGCGTGCGTATCCTTGGTGAAGTGAAGAAGGAATACGCCGACATCCTGCGTCGCGCCGACCACATCTTCATCGAAGAGCTGCGCAAGGCCGACTGGTACCACAAGACCAGCCAGGCATTCGTGGTGTTCCAGCCGGTCAAGTCGGTCGGCGTCGTCGGCGACGGCCGTCGCTACGCCTGGGTTGTGGCCCTGCGTGCCGTCGAGACCGTGGACTTCATGACCGCGCGTTGGGCACACCTGCCGTACGAGCTGCTGGAAACCGTCAGCGGTCGTATCATCAACGAAATCGACGGTATCTCGCGCGTTACCTACGACGTGTCGAGCAAGCCGCCTGCCACTATCGAGTGGGAATAAGCTGAACCCCAAGGGCGCCGCAAGGCGCCCTTGTCGTATCTGCGCCTTGCCTGGCTCAAGGGGCGATGTGATGCATGCCGCGTAATCTCAATTGGGCATGAAGCTCGCCCAGGTTTTGAAAGCGACGTTCATGGATGGTTGGCCAATCGGGGCGCTCCAGGTAGTAAAAGCGCCCATCGCGCTGGATCAGCGTGCGTCGCAAGGTCGAGTCCCGGCTGCGGTTGATCAGGTATTCCTCGCCCTGGGTGCGTTCGATCGCGTAATCGCCAGGCCTCACCAGCAGGCTGTCAAAGTCTGGTGATGGCGGGCGGGTGGTCAATACGGCGGCGCGTAGCCGCAGGTCACTTTGCACATGCCTTACGGTGCCACCTTCGTCCAAGGCATCCACACCAGGGTCTGCGCTGTAAGCGTCAGGTTCGCCGATCGGGCGGTCTTCGACACGCAGTCCAATCGCGCCTTCGGTTTCGGCCAGCCCGGTTACGCCATGGAAGGTGTTGGCGTGGGTACTGCCGACCAGCGCAATCCATTTTCCCGAGCCGCGCGCGGCCTGGTCTGCCTCGATGATCAAGTGTGCATGGAAGTTCATCATGCGCTGGCGTGCCACATCGGAAACGGGATTTGCCCACGCCTGGCGGTAACTGGCCATGCAGTCGATGGACTGTATGCGTACGCCGTTTTTCTGTGCGCTGACCAGTACCTGCCGAAAGGTGTAGCGGCCCTCGGGGTCGGTGCGGTGGCCGACATCCTGGCTTTCCACGTAGCGATCCAGCTCCTGCGGCATCACGCCGGTGCGGTTGAAGGTATCCAGGTCTGCTTGCTGGAAGTCGGTGGTGAAGTGCTCCATGTACAGCGTCTTTACCTTCAGTTTGCGTAGCTGGCGCATGTTGTCGATCAGCAATCGCTTGCTGCCAAGGCCACTGTGCGCTTCGCCAATGACCAAGCCGTTACTGTTGTTGTAGAGACTTTTCAAAATGTATTTGGAAGAAGCGTTGGCGGGTAATTCTGGTATATGCGGCCGTGCCGGTGTTTGCACTGTGGTCATGAACGTTTGGGCATCGGCGGCCAGTTGATCACGTAGTTGGCGAAATCGGGCGATGGCGGCCTGTCGATCAGGGGCATCGAGGAACGCTCGCGCACCGGTAATCTCATCGTCAGAAACATCCTTCAGTGAGGCGCGCAAATCGGCTGGCACTGCGTAAGGTGTTTCAGCCAAGGGTGGCACGCTTGCTCTTGCTGACGGCCGGCCCCAGATTTTCAGGCTCGACAGCATGCCTCCGTTGAGGCCAAGGCGTTCCACTGGGTGCCACTGGCCTGCGCCATCCAGGCGGATGGGCAAGCTTTTGTAAAATGAGAAGGGGTTTTCAGGATCGACGATGGTCCAGGATTTCAGTTCGGGTACAAAACGTACTTGGTAAGGCATCTCATCGATCAATGCGTAAAACTGCCCATCTTGCAGATGGATACCTTCAAGAAACCCTGTACCAGGTTTGCCGCCAAGCACTACATTCGTTTCGAAAGGGCGCAGTGCAGCCCACCTTTCGCTTGGCTGGAAGGGCTGAGGTACCCAGGTTTCAATCGCCTCTGCCACCTCTGAAGCACTTTCATCAGTGGGTTCCCCGCTGTGTTCATGCGCTGATTCTTCCGCCGGTATCGGGGCTTCCCCTTCCTCAGTCGCAGCGCCTGCTTCAGCCACCTCTGCGAACTCGTCAAGGGGTTTGCCTGGTGCGCTGAGCAGAAAGGTCGCGTTGAACAGTGTCTCGATGGCGGCGAAAATGGCGCCGGTTGTACCTGCCTTGCGTTCACGCGTTGTGTGCCCGTGTACCGCCTGGTAGATGTTCAAACCCATTTCAGCAATGCCTGCCCCCACCAGCGCCAACGCTACCGGCCAACTCACTGCCGCCATGGGGCCGAACACCTGCAGGCCCGCCTTCAGATAACCGATCCACAGTTGCCTGCGCAGGTCGGCGTTGGAGCGCAAAGAGAAATGCGCATCATCGATCATCCGCTTGCGAGCCTTGTTGCGCAGCCAGTCGAAGGCATCCTCTTCAATGGTCAGGTCGAGGGTATTGAGGCCGCTGTAATCATGGTTGCCCCAGCCGTGAAAGAGCAGATCGATCAGATGATTCAACCCGACTTTGCCGTCAGCCTCTTCACGATCGTCGAGGGAAAAATGTGCCAGAAAGCGGGTTCGGTTTTCGACATAGGTGCAGTTTGTGAGCACCCACCAGAACAGTGCCTGGTCGTTCTGGAAGTAATGTAAGCCGTCGACATCGCCCGGCATGTAAATCAGCTGGCTGCCATTGGCCAATTGCAGGCGAAGGATGTCCGTCGCCACATACCCGCCAATGTCCAACGCGCATACGCGCGTTGCGCCACCCGGCAAGACCCTTTGTTGCAGTGCTTCCAGCGACGGCGGCCAGGTCGTCTCGCCCACCAGGGCATGAGCGATATCCTGGCCGTGACGGGCTAGCGCGGAGGAGGGCTCTTGCGCGCAGGCTTCCAGTAATTTGCTCATGAAGTTGGCTTTGGCCAGCGTGCGGAAGTGCTCTGAATGTTTTGCCCAGAACGAGGTCATCCGCGTCTTGAAACCCGAGGCAAAATCAATGCGCCAGAAATACTCCAGCACGTCCTTGGGGTCGAGTCGAACTTCATTGCGCTCGTCATACACGTCTTTGCCTGGTCCATCGCTGTAAAAGCCAGCGAGGTAACTGAGCACGTCAGCGTTGTCCCGGGCTTGGGCATCGAAGCGGTGCATCACCAGTTGTGGCAGGGTCAGGGATTCAAAGGGCTGATCCAGGTGCTGCCAGCCGTTGAAGGTTCGAGGGCTGCTGACGGCGGTGTGGAAACGGTGCAGGTAGACATTGTCGGGCTCGAGTGCTTTCAGGTCATGACGCGCAAGGAGCTGTTGTGCGACTTCGCGCGCCATCTCGCGCATGTCAGGGCAGTCTTCAGTGAGTTGTCCGGCGAGGGTCATCAGCATTTGCTGGTCGCTGGGGAGGGTGTCGGCAAGCATCACGGTTGTCCAATAGAGGTGAAAGGCTGCCAGTTTTGAACGGTCGTGAGCCAGGGCGGTGGTGCTTATTGCTTGTCCGGTCGCTTCGTGACGCCGGGTTTTCACTTAATATTTCCCGTTTGCAGGTGTATCGTATTCGCCTTTATCGTCAGTCCTGCTGGCAGTTTGATTGCACCGAAGCGAGGTACCCGCACCGATGTCCTTCACCCGTCGACAAATGCTCAAAGGCCTCACTGGCCTGGTTGTAGTAGGCCTGGGGGCCGGAGGCGCGGCGCGATACTGGTTGGGCAAGGTCGAGGACGAGAACGCCGGGCACGACTACGAGCTGATTGCCGCCCCGCTGGAAGTGGAGCTGGTGCCGGGTTTCAAGACCGAGGCCTGGGCTTTTGGCCCTTCAGCGCCGGGGACGGAGTTGCGAGTACGCCAAGGCACCTGGTTGCGGGTGCGCTTCATCAATCACCTGCCGGTCGAAACCACTATCCATTGGCACGGCATTCGCCTGCCGCTGGAAATGGACGGCGTACCCTATGTGTCGCAGTTGCCGGTCAAGCCGGGTGAGTACTTCGATTACAAATTCCGCGTGCCGGACGCCGGCAGTTACTGGTACCACCCGCACGTCAGCAGCTCCGAGGAGCTAGGCCGCGGTCTGGTCGGGCCGCTGATCGTCGAGGAACGTGAACCCACCGGGTTCCAGCATGAGCGCACGCTGAGCCTGAAGAACTGGCATGTGGACGAGCAGGGCGCATGGCTGCCTTTCAGCATTCCGCGCGAGGCTGCGCGCAACGGCACTGCCGGGCGGTTGATCACCATCAACGGCCAGGCCGACTCGATCACCGAGCTGCCGGCCGGCCAGGTGGTGCGGGTGCGCGTGCTGAACCTGGACAATACCTGGACCTACCGCCTCAACCTCAAGGGCAACTGCGAGGCGAGAATCTATGCCCTCGACGGCAACCCGGTGACCCCGCGTGCGCTGGACGAATATTGGCTAGGCCCTGGCATGCGTATCTGCCTGGCCATCCGCATTCCTGAGGCGGGTGAGGAAATTTCCCTGCGCGACGGTTTCGTGCGCCTGGGCACCCTGCGTTCGGTGGCCAGCAACGACGCGCCGAGTGACTGGCCGCCCGCGCTGCCACCCAATCCGATCGCCGAGCCGGACCTGGAGAATGCCGAAAAGCTGAACTTCAATTTCGAGTGGGCGGCCGGCGTCTCTGTCACCGCTGATCCGGCCAAACCGTCGAGCATGTGGCAGATCAACGGCCAGGCCTGGGATATTACCGACAAGACCTGTGCCGACCGCCCCATCGCCACGTTGCAGAAGGGCAAGAGCTACATCTTCGAGCTTAAGAACATGACCCAGTACCAGCACCCGATCCACTTGCATGGCATGAGCTTCAAGGTGATCGCCTCCAACCGTCACGACATCAAGGAACCGTGGTTCACCGACACCTACTTGCTGGGCAAGAACGAGCGCGCCCAGGTAGCACTGGTGGCGGATAACCCAGGGACCTGGATGTTTCACTGCCACGTCATCGACCACATGGAAACCGGCCTGATGGCCGCGATTGCGGTGGTCTGATGCGCCCGCAGATCATCGATCGCAGTCGCGATCAGGAGTTCATGCGCCTGGCGCTGGCCTTGGCCGCCGAAGGCGCGGTGCTGGGCGAGGTGCCGGTGGGGGCGGTGCTGGTACAGCATGGGCAGGTGATCGGCCAGGGTTTCAATCGGCCGATCATCGACAGCGACCCCAGCGCGCATGCCGAGATGGTGGCGATCAGGGCGGCAGCCAGGTCGGCCAGCAACTACCGGCTACCCGGCAGCACCCTGTATGTGACCCTGGAACCGTGCAGCATGTGTGCGGGGCTGATCGTGCATTCGCGGGTGATGCGCGTGGTGTTTGGCGCGCTGGAGCCCAAGGCGGGGATCGTGCAGAGCCAGGGGCAGTTCTTTGGCCAAGGCTTTCTCAATCACCGGGTGATGGTGGAGGGCGGGGTGCTGGCGCAAGAGTGCGGGCAGATCCTCAGCGACTTCTTCAAGGCCCGCCGGGCCAAGGCTTGAGCTGTACCGGCCTCTTCGCGGGCAAGCCCGCCCCTACAGGTTCTGCGCAAATCTTGTAGCCGCGGGTTTGCCCGCGAAGAGGCCTACTGGCTTACATCGGCGACGACTTATCCGCTGGCTTGTCCTTGTTGACCCCGGGCACATGCAGGTTGCCCTCGGCCACCTGGCCTTCGAGCTGCGGCTGGGTCACCCAGGTGAGGATGTCGTAGTAACGACGGATGTTGGCCACGAAATGCACCGGTTCGCCCCCACGGGCATAGCCGTACTTGGTCTGCCGGTACCACTGCTTCTGAGCCAGCCGCGGCAGCATCTTCTTCACGTCCAGCCACTTGTTCGGGTTGAGCTTCTCGCGCTTGGCCAGGGTGCGGGCGTCTTCCAGGTGGCCGCTGCCGACGTTGTAGGCCGCCAGGGCAAACCAGGTGCGATCCGGTTCCTGAATGCTGTCGTCAAGCTCTTCCTTGATCTTCATGAAGTACTTGGCGCCGCCCTGGATGCTCTGCCTCGGGTCCAGGCGGTTGGACACGCCCATGGCCTGGGCGGTGCGCTGGGTCAGCATCATCAGGCCGCGCACGCCGGTCTTGGAGGTGACTTCCGGCTGCCACATCGATTCCTGGTAGCCGATGGCGGCCAGCAGGCGCCAGTCGACCTGCTCGACCTTGGCGTAGCTCTTGAAGTGCTTCTCGTACTTGGGCAGGCGCTGCTGCAGGTGCTGGGCGAAGGTGTAGGCGCCGACATAGCCAAGCACGTCGACATGGCCGTAGTAGCGGTCCTTCAAGCGTTGAAGGGTGCCGTTTTTCTGTGCCTTGTCGAGAAATTCGTTGATTTCGTTGAGCAGGCTGTTGTCTTCGCCTGCTGCCACTGCCCAGCGCTGGTCGCGGGTGTCGCCCAAATCGAAGGCGACCCGCACGTTGGGGAAATACACCTGGTTCATCGCCAGTTCGTTGGAGTCCACCAGGGTCAAGTCGATCTGACCTTCGTCCACCATGCGCAGCAGGTCGACCACTTCGACGGCGTCGGATTCCTCATATTGCAAGGCAGGGTACTGCTTTTTCAGCTCGGCCAACTGGTCAGCATGGCTGCTGCCCTTGAGCACCATGATCTTCTTGCCGACCAAACCCTGGGCGCCGGTGGGGCGCGGGCGGCCGTTGCGGTAGATGACCTGCGGGGTCACCTCCAGGTAGGGATGGGAGTATTTCACCTGGGTTTTGCGCCGTTCACTGCTGACCAGGCCGGCGGCAGCCAGTACCGGGCCGGAGGGCTTGCCGAGGGAGTCGTAGAGCTCGTCCAGGTTGTCGGCGGTCTCGATCTGCAGCTTTACGCCGAGATCGTCGGCGAAATGCTGGACCAGTTCGTACTCGAAGCCGGTTTCGCCGTTACGGTCCTGGAAGTAGGTTGCCGGGCTGTTGCGTGTGATCACGCGCAGCACGCCATCCTCCTTCACGCGCTCGAGGGTGCTGGGTTTTTCAACGCAGGCACCTAGCAGCAGAAAGAGTCCGGTTGCGAGAAGCCATTTGGCGCAACGCTGGCGCAAAGCAGTGTGGGCGAACATAGGTTGCAGTATACGCAAAGGACTGGCCCAACCATATCTCGACAACGGTTAGCTTGTCTGGTAGCGGGTTGTGTGGTTGGGGAGGGGGAGGGGAGGGGGAGGGGATTGCATCAAGGCTACCAGGTGCCCTTCTTGAGATATTCAGCGCCTATGAGATCGAGCGCCGCCCGCGCGGCGCTTCGCGGGTAAACCCGCTCCTACGTTTGTTTCGGGCCAGTCCATCCTGTGCCTGGCGCGCGCGACCGCCTTGTTGGTACGACGCGATATCGATATAGGCACCAAGGCGTTCGCGCGCAAATCCCACAGGCATAATTGGCCCGAAACAAACGTAGGAGCGGGTTTACCCGCGAAGCGCCGCGCGGGCGGCGCTCGATCTCACAGGCGCAGAATGTCTTAAGGCGGACACCTGCGGCGCTCGATCTCACAGGCGCAGAATGTCTTAAGGCGGACACCTGCGGCGCTCGATCTCACAGGCGCAGAATGTCTTAAGGCGGACACCTGCGGCGCTCGATCTCACAGGCGCAGAATGTGTCGAGGCGGACACCTGCGGCGCTCGATCTCCCAGGCGCTGAATGTCTCAAGCCGGACACCCGGCGGCGCTCGATCTCACAGGCGCAGAATGTCTTAAGGCGGACACCTGCGGCGCTCGATCTCCCAGGCGCAGAATATCTTAAGGCGGACACCTGCGGCGCTCGATCTCCCAGGCGCAGAATGTCTTAAGGCGGACACCTGCGGCGCTCGATCTCCCTGGCGCTGAATGTGTCGAACCGGACACCCGGCGCCGCTCGATCTCGTCTCAAGCCGGACACCGCTGAAAACTGACCCCGAAGTCCGGTTCCGCCGCCCGGCAGGCGTGGCTTAGAGCAGGTGCCGAAAGCCATCGAATTAGGCTAGAATGCACGGCCTCTAAGCACACCCCTTCCTGAGGCTGTCCCGACGATGTTGATCCTGCGCGGCGCTCCTGCCCTTTCTGCCTTTCGCCACGGTAAATTACTCGAGCAACTGAGCCAGAAAGTCCCCGCTGTTACTGGTTTGTATGCCGAATTTGCCCACTTCGCCGATGTTGACGGCGAGCTGACCGCCGACCAGCAGCAGGTGCTGGGCCGTCTGCTCAAGTACGGCCCGAGCGTGCCGGTACAGGAGCCGACGGGTCGTCTGTTCCTGGTGGTACCGCGCCTGGGCACCATTTCGCCATGGGCCAGCAAGGCCAGCGACATCGCCCACAACTGCGGCCTGCAGTCGATCCAGCGCCTGGAGCGCGGCATCGCCTACTACGTGGCCGGCACCCTGAGCGACGCTGACGCCGCCCTGATCGCCGCCGAACTGCACGACCGCATGACCCAGCGTGTGCTCAGCCAGCTGGAGCAGGCCGCTGACCTGTTCAGCCACGCCCAGCCCAAGCCTATGACCTCGGTGGACATCCTTTCCGGCGGTCGCGATGCCCTGGCCAAGGCCAACATCGACCTGGGCCTGGCCCTGGCCGAAGACGAGATCGACTACCTGGTCAATGCCTTCCAAGGCCTCAAGCGCAACCCGAACGACATCGAACTGATGATGTTCGCCCAGGCCAACTCCGAGCACTGCCGCCACAAGATCTTCAACGCCAGTTGGGATATCGACGGCCAGGCCCAGGAAAAAAGCCTGTTCGGCATGATCAAGAACACCTACCAGATGCACAACGAAGGTGTGCTGTCGGCGTACAAGGACAACGCCTCGGTGATCGTCGGCAACGTTGCCGGCCGCTTCTTCCCGAACCCTGAAACCCGCCAGTACGGCGCGGTGCAGGAGCCGGTGCACATCCTGATGAAGGTGGAAACGCACAACCACCCGACCGCCATCGCCCCGTTCTCCGGCGCCTCCACCGGCTCCGGTGGCGAAATCCGCGACGAAGGTGCGACCGGCCGTGGCGCCAAGCCCAAGGCCGGCCTGACCGGCTTCACCGTGTCCAACCTGCGCATTCCGGGCTTCGAACAGCCTTGGGAGCAGGCCTATGGCAAGCCCGAGCGTATCGTCGACGCCCTCGACATCATGATCGAAGGCCCTCTTGGCGGCGCTGCGTTCAACAACGAATTCGGCCGCCCGGCCCTGACCGGTTACTTCCGTACCTTCGAGCAAGCCATCAGCACCCCGCACGGTGAAGAAGTGCGCGGCTACCACAAGCCGATCATGCTCGCCGGCGGTATGGGCAACATCCGTGAAGACCACGTGCAGAAGGGTGAAATCACTGTCGGCGCCAAGCTGATCGTGCTCGGTGGCCCGGCCATGCTGATCGGCCTGGGCGGCGGCGCTGCTTCGTCGGTGGCTACCGGTGCCAGTTCGGCTGACCTGGATTTCGCTTCGGTACAGCGTGAAAACCCGGAAATGGAGCGCCGTTGCCAGGAGGTCATCGACCGTTGCTGGCAGCTGGGCGACAACAACCCGATCGCCTTCATCCACGACGTGGGCGCTGGCGGTATTTCCAACGCCTTCCCTGAGCTGGTCAACGACGGTGGCCGCGGTGGCCGCTTCGAGCTGCGCAACGTGCCCAACGACGAGCCGGGCATGGCCCCGCACGAAATCTGGAGCAACGAATCGCAAGAGCGTTACGTGCTGGCCGTCAGCGCGGTCGACTTCGAGCGCTTCAAGGCCATCTGCGAGCGCGAGCGTTGCCCGTTTGCCGTGGTCGGTGAAGCCACTGAGGAACCGCACCTGACCGTCAGCGACAGCCACTTCGGCAATACCCCGGTGGACATGCCGCTGGACGTGCTGCTGGGCAAGCCGCCGCGCATGCACCGTTCGGTTACCCGCGAAGCCGAGCTGGGCGATGACTTCGACCCGAGCGAACTGGACCTGGACAGCGCCGTCCAGCGCGTGCTGAACCACCCGGCCGTGGCCAGCAAGAGCTTCCTGATCACCATTGGCGACCGCACCATCACCGGCCTGGTTGCCCGCGACCAGATGGTCGGCCCGTGGCAGGTTCCGGTGGCTGACTGCGCCGTTACCGCCACCAGCTTCGACGTCTACACCGGTGAAGCCATGGCCATGGGCGAGCGTACGCCGCTGGCGCTGCTGGATGCCCCGGCGTCCGGCCGCATGGCCATCGGCGAAACCCTGACCAACCTGGCGGCTTCGCGCATCGAAAAGCTGTCCGACATCAAACTGTCGGCCAACTGGATGTCCGCTGCTGGTCACCCAGGTGAAGACGCACGCCTGTACGACACCGTGAAGGCTGTCGGCATGGAGCTGTGCCCGGAGCTGGGCATCACCATTCCGGTCGGCAAAGACTCGATGTCGATGAAGACCAAGTGGAGCGACGAGGGCGTCGAGAAGAGCGTCACCTCGCCGATGTCGCTTATCATCACCGGCTTCGCCCCGGTCACCGACATCCGTAAGACCCTGACCCCGCAACTGCGCATGGACAAGGGCGAGACCGACCTGATCCTGATCGACCTGGGCCGCGGCAAGAACCGCATGGGCGCCTCGATCCTGGCCCAGACCTACGGCAAGATCGCTGCCCAGGCACCGGACGTCGACGACGCCGAAGACCTCAAGGCCTTCTTCGCCGTGATCCAGGGCCTGAACGCCGACGGCCACCTGCTGGCCTACCACGACCGTTCCGACGGCGGCCTGGTTACCACCGTGCTGGAAATGGCCTTCGCCGGCCACTGCGGCCTCGACCTGCAACTCGACCCGCTGACCGACAGCAAGGGCGAAGTGCCGGCCATCCTCTTCAACGAAGAGCTGGGTGCGGTGATCCAGGTTCGCCAGGATGCTACCCCGGACGTGCTGGCTCAGTTCAGCGCTGCTGGCCTGGGTGAAGAGTGCGTCGCGGTGATCGGCAAGCCAGTCAACAACGCTGAAGTGACCATCAGCCTGAACGGCGAAGTGCTGTTCGACGATGACCGTCGCATGCTGCAGCGCCAGTGGGCTGAAACCAGCTACCAGATCCAGCGCCTGCGCGACAACGCCGACTGCGCAGACCAGGAGTTCGACCTGCTGCTCGAGGAAGACAACCCGGGCCTGTCGGTGAAGCTGGGCTTCGACGTCAACGACGACATCGCGGCGCCTTACATCAAGAAAGGCGTGCGCCCGCAAGTGGCCATCCTGCGCGAGCAGGGCGTCAACGGCCAGGTCGAGATGGCTGCTGCCTTCGACCGCGCCGGCTTCGCCGCCATCGACGTGCACATGAGCGATATTCTCGCTGGCCGTGTCGACTTCGAAGCCTTCAAGGGCCTGGTCGCCTGTGGCGGCTTCTCTTACGGTGACGTGCTGGGCGCTGGCGAAGGCTGGGCCAAGTCGGCGCTGTTCAACGCCCGTGCCCGTGACGCCTTCCAGGCCTTCTTCGAGCGTACCGACAGCTTCGCCCTGGGCGTGTGCAACGGTTGCCAGATGATGTCCAACCTGCACGAGCTGATCCCGGGCACCGAGTACTGGCCGCACTTCGTGCGCAACCGCTCGGAGCAGTTCGAGGCCCGCGTGGCCATGGTCGAAGTGCAGAAGTCCAACTCGATCTTCCTGCAGGGCATGGCCGGTTCGCGCATGCCGATCGCCATTGCCCACGGCGAAGGCCATGCCGAGTTCGCCAGCGAAGAAGCACTGCTGGCCGCTGACGTATCCGGTTGCGTGGCCCTGCGCTACGTCGACAACCACGGCAAGGTCACCGAAGCCTACCCGGCCAACCCGAACGGCTCGCCGCGTGGTATCACTGGCCTGACCAGCCGCGACGGCCGCGTGACTATCATGATGCCGCACCCGGAGCGTGTGTTCCGCGCTGTGCAAAACTCCTGGCGCCCGGACGAGTGGCAGGAAGATGCCGCGCTGATGCGTATGTTCCGCAACGCGCGGGTGTGGGTGAACTAAGGCGTGTACAAGCTCGCCTTCTTCGTCCCCGCCAGCCATGTCGAAGTGGTCAAGGCCGCTGTGTTCGCCGCTGGCGGCGGGCGCATCGGTGACTATGAGCACTGCGCCTGGCAAACCCTTGGCCAGGGCCAGTTCCGCCCGTTGGACGGCAGCCAGCCGTTCCTCGGGCAAACCGGCCAGGTCGAGGTGGTGGAAGAGTGGAAGGTGGAGCTGGTGGTGGCTGACGAGCTGGTGGCCCAGGTCGTCGCTGCGCTCAAGCAGAGCCACCCGTACGAGACGCCAGCCTATGAAGTCTGGCGGCTCGCCGAGTTCTAGAACGCATCACGGCTATTCGCGGGCACGCCCGCTCCCACAGGGATATCACAATCTTCAGAACCTGTGATATCCCTGTGGGAGCGGGCGTGCCCGCGAAAGGGCTCTACAATCCAGCCACAATCTCCTTGCCTGGCTCCGGCCGCTTCAACATTCCACAAGCCAGCAACCCCACCTCGAACAGCACCCACATCGGCACTGCCAGCATCGTCTGCGAAAACACATCCGGCGGTGTCAGGATCATCCCCACCACAAAGCACCCGACGACCACGTAGGGCCTGCTGCGCCGCAATGTGGCCACATCGGCCAACCCTGCCCAGACCACGATGAACGTCGCCACCGGGATCTCGAACGCCAGCCCGAAGGCCAGAAACAGCGCCAGGATAAAGTCCAGGTACTGGCTGATATCGGTCATCATCGCCACGCCGTCCGGCGTCACACTGGCAAAGAAACCGAACATCATCGGGAACACCAGAAAGAACGCGAACGCCATGCCGGCATAGAACAAAACGATGCTCGATACCAGCAGCGGCAGGGCAATGCGCCGTTCACGGCGGTACAGCCCCGGCGCCAGAAAGCCCCAGGCCTGATGCAGCAGCAGCGGCATGGCCAGGAACAGGGCGCACATCGCGGTCAGCTTGAACGGTGCCAGAAAGGGCGAGGTGACGCTGGTGGCGATCATGCTCGCGCCTTCCGGCAAAAAGCGCCGTAGCGGCTCGGATATGAGCGTGTACAGCGTCTGGGCAAAGGGGAACAGGCCGGCGAACACCAAGGCCACCAGCGCCAGGCAACGCACCAGGCGTTTGCGCAGGTCGCGCAGGTGTTCGGTCAGGGGCATGCTCGCGGCAGGGTCCATGGCAATACTCATGAAGCATTTTCCTTGGGCAGCACGGCCGTGGCCGCATCATTGGCCGGTTCCACGTTCAGGCTGATGCCCTGGCGGATCTCCTGTTCCAGGCGTTGCAGAGGTGCCTGGTCGAGGTTGGGCATCTCGATTTCGCGCTCCACCTGCGTGCGCAAGGCGTGCATGGCCCGGCGCGCCTGGCCCAGGCCGCGGCCGAGGGTGCGGGCTGCCACCGGCAGGCGCTCGGGGCCCAGCACCAACAGCGCGACGACGCCGATCAGCAGCAACTCGCTGAAGCCTACCTCGAACATCAGGCCTGGCGGTCCGCTTGAGATTGCTGGGCAACTTGGCCGTTCAGCGGGCACTGTTGCTGCACGTGCGCCTGGTCAGCGGCGCTGGCGTCATTGTCACCACCCATGGACTTGCGAAAACCCTGGATCGCCTCGCCCACATCGCTACCCAGCCCCTTCAGGCGCTTGGTACCAAACAGCAAGAACACGATCAGCAGTACGATCACCAGTTGCCAGATTCCAATGCCACCCATAGCGACCACTCCTGTAAGGTCATGAAAAGGAAGGGCAATCCTGCCTTGCCTAGATGACGAGCACATGACGAACGGGCACTGCCATCTACCTGAAACACCCCGCGTGTTGACTGGCGTTTTTATTCCGCAAGCGAGGCACGCACCGATGGGTGGAAGGCAACAGCAGGGTGCGGCCCTGTTGATGGTGATGGTGGTGCTGGCAATGCTGGCGGCGGGCATGGCCTGGCTGGTGGAAGATGGCCGGCGTCAGGTCGACGAAGTGCGCCTGTTGCACCAGCGAGTGCAGGTGCGGGCCATGGAGCAGGCCGGCCTGGCCTATGCCGGGCAGGCCCTGCGTGATCCCGCCTGGCGGCTCAGTCCGCTGTTCTGGCAAGCCTTGCGCGGGCAGCCGCTTAACTACGATTTTGGCGCTGGCCAGGCGCAGTTGCGGGTACGCGACCAGCACACCTGCTTCAACGTCAATGCGTTGCTGGGGGCCGATGGCGAACGCGCCGAGCGCCAGTTGCGTTATTTGCTGGGCAATGACATGGCGGCCGAACGCCTGGTCGATGCCCTGGCCGACTGGCTCGATGCCGACAGTGATGCCCGCCTGCAGGGCGCCGAGAGCGCCCAGTACCTGCGTCAGCAACCGCCACGGCTGGCGGCTGACCAGCCGATGCTCGACACCAGCGAGCTGAACCTGTTGCTGGAGCCGGACGCCAACCGCCAGGCGCGTTACCCGATGCTGTGCGCCTTGCCCCAGACCACGGGTTGGCGGCTCAACGCCAATGCGCTGGGGTTGGAGCATCTGCCCCTGCTGGAGGCGCTGTATGAAGGGCGTTACTCGCGTTCGTTGCTCAGCCGCATTGTCAGCGGCAGGCCGGCGTCGGGGTATGTGGACGCGGCTGCACTGCGTCAGGCGCTGGGGGCGGTGGATGACGAAACGTTCGAACGGTTGAGCGAAGGGCTGCTGCTCAACAGCGGGCATTTTCTGTTGCAGCTGTCGTTCGAGGAAGAGGGGCGGGTGATGCGCAGCGAGTTCCAGGTGGAGGCGCTGGGGGTGGTGCAATGGCATGCCCGGGTGCCGGCACAGCAGGTGCGGGTGCGTAGTAGAGAGCCTATAGCCTGGTAGGTTACCGCAGATCAGGCAGTGCCGATCTCACCACCATCGCTCCGCGGTAGAGGCCCGCGGCCGCCCTTCTCCTCAACTCGTCGTGCGGCTGATGGTGGTGCGATACACGCTTGGAAAGCGCTGCACAAGCTCACACCGTCTTCCAAACTTTTCCACTATTCCGAGTCATAACGATAACGACTATAAGGATAATGGGGCATTTGATCAGTTCCGGTTCGTAATTGTAATGCCATATCTCTGTACACGTTGCGCTCGAGATAGGCGTAAGTTAATGTACCGGCGGCAAAACCGACAGGTATACTTGCTGCGCCAACGGCGCTGTGACTCGCAAGATATATTCCATAACCGAGCCCACCTGATATGGCACCATTTTCGTAACGGGTCATCATAGTTCCCCAGAATTCGGCTAGATCATTTGACCTCCTGAAAATTTCCCTTGCCCCGTGCGCAATGGTCTCGATTCCATTGATCTCTAGGGTAACGTGGGGCGCGTTGGGTGGCGGGGTTTGTCCTGCCCTATACAAATTGATTCTCGGATCAAGATGTTGAACGGTGCTGTTGCCGTTACTGGTACTTAAAAGTGGTCTGACTACAGAAATGCGTGGAAGCTGACCGACCACCCAGTTCACTGCTCGACTCACTCCTCGCTGCACGCTTCGGCTGAACCACTCCCAAAACTGTCCAGTCGGGTCATTACGATTGATGGGGTCGTTCTGACAATAGCTGTATCCGTTGGTCCCACCTTTACGAAATGGAGACTGAGTGTCAGGTTGGATAAATCGCCTCAACGTGGGGCTGTAGAATCGGTGCCCATTGCCAAGTGGGTAACAGTGCAGCATCTGATCAAGTCGTTGCCCGCTATACGCGACAAGTTGTGAAGCGGGCAGCGTGTGAAGAAAACCATAGGGTGTATAGTTCTGTGGCAAGCCTTCAGGAACGATGCGCAAAGCAGTATTTGCATGGTCAGACTGTAGGATCAGGCCTGCCTGTGTGGGGGCGTCTAACTCTGCTAAAGCGATACCATTGCCCCGTAACAATTGACGTGGGCTGTCACCGACTTCACAAGCCAAATGGTCGACTTGGAAGAAGAAATTTTTCCTGTTTGACAGCCACTTGGTTGAGCGCATATGCGTGATCCGTGGAGTGGTAGGTGGCCTAATGATTTTCTACGCGCATGTTGATGTCTACTGGCAGATTTATCAGGTCGCTTGGACACGCCACTGTGTATGCGGCTTCCGAGCGAAGTGGAAAGAGAACGTTTGCTGATTGCGGTGCAGCCCATCGCAACATAAGGCCGCTCCACGAAATACGCGATCCCTGGTAGGCGCGGGCTCACCCGCGAAGAGGCCTGCACAGCCAGCACAAGGCTGGCTGTGTTACCGCAGGTCAGGCGGTGCCGATCTCACCGCCATCGATCCGCTGAATCACCACCGTCGAAGCCCGCGGCCGTACGGTAGCCCCAGCCGGCGTCGCATCGGTCGCCTTGTCGGTATACGGCCAGTTGTCCGGGTGTTGAATGTTGACGAACAGCGTCTTGTTGTCCGGGGTAAAGGTAATCCCGGTCACCTCGCAACCATTTGGCCCGACAAAGAAGCGCCGCAGGTCCACCTGGTTCTGTGCGTTCACCGGCACCTGCTTGCCGCTGGCATCCACCAGGTCGGTAGGGATCACCGCCAGCAACTGGTCGTTGGTGTAGTCGGTCAAGGTGGTTTCGCCGTTGTCGGTCTCAAACCACAGCACGCCGCGGCTATCGAAGCTCATGCCGTCGGGGCTGGCGAACTGGTTCAGTTCGGTCAGGCCGGAGCGGTTGATGTCGGCGGTGCCGGCAGCGTTGGCGCCGAACACGAAGATGTCCCAGGTAAAGCTCAGTTGGTCGTCGCTGTCGTGCCAGCGAATGATGTGGCCGTGTCGGTTCGGGCCGCGTGGGTTCGCTGCATCGACCTTGTCCGGGGTACGTGCACTGTTGTTGGTCAGGGTCAGGTATACGTCGCCGTTCAGCGGGTTGACCGTGGTCCATTCCGGGCGGTCCATCGGCGTTGCGCCCACGGCATCGCCAGCACCACGGGTGTTGAGGATGATGCCCGGCAGGTCACCATACAGCGCGCCCAGGGTGCTGCCGCCGGTGGTGGCGGTGGCCACGTCCAGCAGCAGCCATACGCCGGTGCCGTCGGCATTGAAGCGGGCCACGTAGAGTTTGCCTTGGTCGAGGTACTTGGCGCCGGTGGCCAGGCGGTCGGCCGGGTTGGCATCAGCGGCGTCCCACACGGCGGTGGACACCCACTTGTACAGGTACTCGTTGTTCGAGTCGTCACCCATGTACCACACCAGCGGCTTGCCGGCGACGGGCAGGCCGGGGGCGCAGCCCTCGTGGCGGAAGCGGCCCAGCGCAGTGCGTTTGGTGGCCAGGGTGCTGTTGTTGTACGGGTCGATCTCGACGATGTAACCGTAGGTGCTGGCTTCGTTGCGGTAGTCGTCGGTGGCGCTGGCGCCTTTGACGGTAACGTCGAAGCGGGCGAATTCGTCGTCCACTTCGCTGGCGTCACCGGCAGCGGTTTCCCACTTGTACTGGCCGCTGGAGGTGCCCACGCCAATGCGGCGCTGGTCCTCGGGGCGGGTGCCCTTGTTGACGAAGATGCCCGGCCAGTTCTCTTCGCAGGTCAGGTAGGTGCCCCACGGGGTGTAGCCGTTGCCGCAGTTGTTGTTGGTGCCACGGCAGTGGGTGCCAGCAGTGGAGTATTTGGTCTTGACGTGGTCGGTGCCACGCAGCGGGCCGGTGATTTCCATGCGTGAAGCCGTGGTGAAGCGACGGTTCAGCGGGTCGTTGTCGACCACTTGCCAGCGGCCGTTGATCTTCTGCAGGCGTACAACGCCAGCACCGTGAGCGTTGATTTCCTTGCGCACTTCTTCAACCGGGCGCTTGCCGTTGACATCGGTAGTGGGGCCGGCCGGGTGCAGGGCGGCAGTGTCGATGTACTCGAAATTGATTGCCAGCAGGCCGTCTTCCGAGCTGCCGTTGATGGGGAAGAAGTGCATGCCGTCGTGGTGCATGCCCATGGCGTTGGCCTGGTCGGTCGAGGTGTTGCTGCCGTCGGACTTCCACGGGTTGCCGTTGCTGTTCAGTGGCGTCCCCCAGGGCGCCAGCACGTAGGCGCTGTAGCCGGCGGCGACTACACAGGCGTCGGTGCGCGAGCCTGGGATGGACTGAAAGCCCAGTGCCAGTTTCGGCACTTCCGGCTCGGTGACTGGCGGTTCGGTCACCGGGGGCTCGGTGACCGGATCATCGTGATCGGAACCACCACCGTCGAAGCAGCCTGTCAGGCCGGTACCGGCGATCATGGCGATGGCGGCGCCCAGGCTGCCGCGCATGACGCTACGGCGGCTCAGGTAGGCGTCCATGACGTTGGCCATCGGCAGGTTGCCGCTTTGGTTCCGGTCCAGGTTGTCGCCGGTATCTCGACTCATCAGGGTGTCCTTGTGTTGGCTGAGTTGGAGGAAACCGCGACTTTAAGGCGCAAGTGTGATGATTCCTTGGCAGAAATGTTAACGAGCTTTTAAAACTGCCAGTTCTTAGATTTGTGGTCTACAGATCAAATTGGAATTGCTGTCGGATTTCTGCCATCAAACTGTAATGCCAACGCCGCAACATCCGGGTCCCTGAATGGACGTGGATAAGGATGGCGGATGCGATGGCGAGCAGTGTGCACAGGCGCGAAGTGATCGGCTGGATGGGTATCGGTGCCTTGGCACCGCTGCTCGGCGCCTGCACAGCCTTCCCAGGGCAGCAGGGCGGCAACGCCCAGCTCGACTTGCTGTACGTCGCCGATACCCTCGATGCCCGCCAGCCTGGCCAGGCGGTGGTACCGGCTACCCGGTTGGGGCCGGTCAGCCATTTGGGCCGCGCGCCCTGGATGACTGGCCGCAGTGCCAGTATCGCCTACCCGCAACTGGCGCCGCTGCTGGATGCCAGCCAGGCAACGACAGCGCAACTGGGCGGTTATGCGGTGCTCGCGGCGTTGCTGGAACAACTGCGTGGCGAGGCCGGTGCGGGCAACAGCCTGACCCTGGAGAACGGCCAGGGCTGGAATGGCAGTGGCCTGGCGTACCTGACCCAGGGCGAAAGTGGTGTGCAAGGCAGCCAACTGCTGGGCATCGAAGCGCGGGTCAGCAGCGATGAGCGTGTGCTGTGGCCACAACGCAGCACGGGCCTGTATCGCCAGGCCAGCGCCATTACCCTCGGCGCCGGGCTGGCTGACGCACAACGCCAGGCACTGGGTGTGCAAGCCCTGCACGTTTTCGAGCGCGGCGGTGCCCGTATCGCAGTGGTCGGCGTGACCGACCCGTACGCCCAGGATCAGAAAGCCTCACTTAAACAGTGGTACCAGTCTCTGCTGCCGGTATTCGAACAAGCCCGGCACGAGGCTGACCTGGTGGTGGCCATGGCCGATGCAGGCACGGGCCCCGGCCTGTGGCTGGCTGAACGGGTGCCGCAAATCGACGTGCTGTTGTGCGCCCGTGGTCAGGACCTGTGGCCCGCGCCGGTCGAGGTCACCCAGGCCAGCGGTCGCCGCGTACCGGTGCTGTTTGCCGGCTGCCGGGGCAGCGGTGCCTTCCGCCTGCGCTGCCAGCGTGTGGCCGGCCAGTGGCAGTTCGACGGGCGTTTTTTCCCGGCCTTTGAACAGCAACTGGCGCCTGCCGCGCAGCTGCGTGTCGCGCAATTACAGGCGCAACTGCGCCAGCAACGGGCCGGCCACGCGGCCTGGCTCGACCAGCCGCTGGCCCACGCGCCCCAGGCCTTGTGGCGCCGCGATACCCGTGGCGGCAGCTGGGACCGCCTGCTGCATCAAGCCTTGGCCGACGATAGCAGCATGCCCGTGTTGCTGCCGGGCCTGCGTTATGACTACCCGGTGGCAGCAGGGGCGCCCATTACCCGCGAACACCTGATCAGCCTTACCGGTGGCTACCCGGCGCCAGTGGTCGAGGCACCGGCCAGGCAGGTCGAACAAGTGCTGGAAAACGCCGCTGAACAATTGTTCGGTGACCCGCTGCTGCTGGACAACAGCCAGGACCTGCCGCGCTGGCAGGGCCAGGCCTGGAGCGTCAGCTACAGCCCACAAGGCAAGCGCATCACGGGGCTGGAGCCGGTGCAGGGCCTGTGCCGCACCTTTGGCCTGCAATTCGAAAGCCAGGCCGGCGAGCCACTGTGGCAGCGGGTCGAAGCCTGGCTGGCCCGTCAGCCTGACAACTGGCAACTGGCGCCGCTGCAACTGCCCGAAGTGCGTTACGTGCAGGGGCACCCAGGCTGGCACCCACGGCAGTTGGCCTCGTGATGCTCACCTCGCGTCTGCTCACCGGCGCTGGCCTGACCCTGGCCGGCTGGTTGTCTGCGCAGTGTGTGCTGCAGTTGAGCCGGCAGCCACACCCGGCCACGGCGTCTGCGGTGGCCGACAGCCTGCTGCCCGGGCTGATGGTCGGTCACTGGCAGGCGCCGCCCGACGACGGCGCCATCACCATTACCCGTCTGCCGCTGCAATACCTCGGCGGCCTCAAGGCCCAGCCATTGGCCGCCAGTGTGGTGGTGCTGCGCTACGGCGAGCAAGTGCGCACCCTGGCCCGCGGTCAGCGCCTGGCGCCAGGGATCGTGCTGCAGGACATCGACAGCGATGGCCTGATTTTCAACAACCAGGGGCGGCGTGAGCGCCTGCCCTGGCCGCCACGCCCCGCCGTGACCGGCTTCAAGCGGCAAGGATGAACGATGCCTGTTAGATACTGCATGGCGGCTGCGCTGAGCCTGGCCTTGTCCATGGCCTATGCCCAAGAGCCGGTGTTCGATGACAACGGTACGCCGATGTACGAAGTGAATTTCGTCGATACCGAACTCGGCGAGTTCATCGACAGCGTGTCGCGTATCACCGGCACCACCTTCATCGTCGACCCCCGGGTCAAGGGCAAGGTCAACGTGCGCACTGTCGACCTGCACGACGCCGACGCCATCTACGACATCTTCCTGGCCCAACTGCGCGCCCAGGGCTATGCCACCGTCGACCTGCCCAACGGCAGCGTGAAAATCGTGCCCGACCAGGCCGCGCGCCTGGAGCCGGTGCCGGTAGAGGCGGGCGGGCAGCAGGGCGAGGGCAGCGACAGCGTGGCCACCCGCGTATTCAGCGTGCGCAACGCCGCCAGCGAACAGGTACTGGGCATCCTCAAACCGCTGATCGACCCGCGGGTTGGGGTGATTACACCGTACCCGGCGGCGCACCAGTTGGTGGTGACTGACTGGCGCAGCAACCTCGAACGCATCGCCAGCCTGCTGCGCCAGCTCGACCGCCCTCAAGAGGCACCGGGCAGCGGCAGCACCCAGGTGATCTACCTGCGTCATGCCAATGCCGGTGAAGTGGTCAAGGTGCTGCGAGGGCTCAGCCAGGAAGGGGCGGTGCCGGCTGAAGGCGCGGGCGAGGCAGAGGGCAAGGACCGGCCGGTGATGCCAGCCTCCGGTGGCCCGGGTATCCGCCTGGAATACGAAGAAGGGACCAATGCCGTGGTCATGGTCGGCCCCGACAGCGAGCTGGCAGCGTACCGGGCCATTGTCGAGCAACTGGACATTCGCCGTGCCCAGGTGGTGGTCGAAGCGATCATCGCCGAGGTGTCCGACAGCAGCGCCCAGGAGCTGGGCGTTCAGTGGCTGTTCGCCGACGAGAAGTTCGGTGCCGGTATCGTCAACTTCGGCAGTAACGGGGTGAATATCGCCAGCATTGCCGGGGCCGCCGCGAGTGGCGACAACGAGGCCCTGGGTGACCTGTTGTCCACCACCACCGGTGCCACGGCGGGCATCGGCCATTTCGGCGGGGGCTTCAACTTCGCCATGCTGATCAACGCGCTGAAAGGCAAGAGCGGCTTCAACCTGCTGTCCACGCCCACCTTGCTGACCCTGGACAACGCCGAGGCATCGATCCTGGTTGGCCAGGAAGTGCCCTTCGTCACCGGCTCCGTGACGCAGAACAACGCCAACCCGTACCAGACCATCGAGCGCAAGGAAGTCGGGGTGAAGCTGCGCATCAAGCCGCAGATCAATGTCGACAACAGCGTGCGCCTGGACATCGTTCAGGAGGTGTCGTCGATTGCCGACACCAGCTCGGCCAGCGACGTGATCACCAACAAGCGCGAGATCAAGACCAAGGTCATGGTCGAGGACAACGGCCTGGTGATACTTGGCGGCCTGATCAGCGACGAGTTGAGTACCAGCAACCAGCGTGTGCCGCTGCTCGGCGACATTCCTTATCTTGGCCGGTTGTTCCGCTCCGATGCCACCAGGAACGCCAAGCAGAACCTGATGGTGTTCATCCGCCCGCGCATTCTGCGCGACGGCCCGAGCCTGGCGGGCCTCAGTGAAGACAAGTACCGCACCCTGCAGCAGACCACACCGCTGCAATTGCCGGACCTTGCAGAGGGCACGCGGCTGTTGCAGGTATTCCCCGCCAGCCGCGCACGCCTGGAAGGCGGTGACTGGTGATGCTGCCCTATCGCCAGGCACGGCAGAGCGGAGTGGCCATGGCCCCGGCAGAGCAGGGCTGGCAGCTATGGCTGCGGCCCGACGCCGACAATGCCCAGTTGCAGGAGTTGCTGCGTGTGCATGGCCAGCCAAGCCTGCTCGAATACCTGGAACCTGCGCTGTTCGACGAGCGCCTTGGCCAGCTGTACCAGGCCGGCGATGCCGCCACCGAAGCGCTGATCGAAGGCATTGGCGACCAGGTCGACCTGGATAGCCTGATGAGCGAGATGCCGCGCATCGAAGACCTGCTTGAAAGCGACGACGAAGCCCCGGTGATCCGCCTGATCAACGGCCTGTTCGGCCAGGCGCTGCGGCTGCGCGCCTCGGACATCCATATCGAGACCTTCGAGCAGAGCCTGGTGGTGCGTTTGCGGGTCGATGGCCACCTGCGTGAGGTGCTGCGCCCTCCACGTGCGTTGTCGGCCATGCTGGTATCACGGATCAAGGTCATGGCCCGCCTGGACATTGCTGAAAAGCGTCAGCCCCAGGACGGCCGCATCACCTTGCGCGCGGCGGGGCGCGAAGTGGACGTACGGGTCTCGACCTTGCCCGGCATCCACGGCGAGCGGGTGGTGATGCGCGTGCTCGACAAGCAGGCCAGCCTGCTGGCGCTGGATAACCTGGGCATGCCGGCAGCGGTATTGCAGGGCCTGCGCAGTTGCCTGGCGCGGCCCAACGGCATCGTGTTGTCCACCGGCCCGACCGGTTCGGGCAAGACCACGACCCTGTACGCCAGCCTGAACAGCCTCAACGATGGCAGCCGCAACATCCTCACCGTCGAGGATCCGGTGGAGTACGCCATCGCCGGCATTGGCCAAACCGCCATCAACCCGCGTGCCGGGCTGACGTTTGCCAGTGGCCTGCGCGCCATCCTGCGTCAGGACCCTGACGTGATCATGCTCGGCGAAATCCGCGATCAGGAGACTGCGCAGATCGCCGTGCAGGCCAGCCTCACCGGCCACCTGGTGCTGTCGACCTTGCACACCAACAGCGCGGTAGGCGCAGTGACCCGCCTGCGCGACATGGGCATCGAGCCCTTCCTGATCGCCTCGTGCCTACGCGGCGTCCTGGCCCAGCGCCTGGTGCGGCGTTTGTGCGGCTGTGCGGTGGCGCACCCGCTACAGGCCGCCGAGCGCGAGCTGTGGCCCGAGCTGGCGGCACTGGACAGCACTTATCACGCCGTGGGCTGCGAGCAGTGCCAGGGCAGCGGTTATATCGGGCGACTGGGTCTGTACGAATTTATCGAACTGGACGCTGGGCTCATCGGCTTGTTGTACGACGGCGCCAGTGAGCTGGCCATGCAGGATTACCTGGCTGATCGGCGCCAGAGCCTGGTGGCGATGGCCAGCGATTGCCTGGCCCGCGGCGAGACCAGCCTGGCTGAAGTGCTGCGCGTGGTGCAGGGCTAAGGCATGCCGACCTATCGCTACCAGGCCGTTGACCTCGCCGGCAAATCGCACAAGGCCAGCGTGCAGGCTGACAGTGAACGCCACGCCCGCCAGCTGTTGCGCGAGCAGGGCCTGTTCGCCCGCCAGTTGCAGCGTCATGAAGCCGGCAGCCGACAACCCCGTCGCCAGCGCCTGAGCCGCGCCCAGCTGTGTGAGCTGACCCGTCAGCTGGCCACCTTGACCGGGGCCGGCATTCCCTTGGTCGATGCCCTTGCCACCCTTGAACGGCAACTGCGTCAGCCCGCCTTGCACAGTGTGCTGGTGGCCTTGCGCGGCTCGCTGGCCGAAGGCCTGGGCCTGGCCCGCAGCCTGGCCCGGCAGGGTGCACCGTTCACTGGCCTGTACTGCGCGCTGGTCGAGGCCGGCGAACGTTCCGGGCACCTGGCCCAGGTGCTGACCCGCTTGGCCGACCACCTGGAGCAGGTGCAACGCCAGCAACACAAGGCCCGCACAGCGCTGATCTACCCCGCTGTGCTGATGGGTGTGTCGCTGGCCGTGGTGATGGGCCTGATGACGTTCGTCGTGCCCAAACTCACCGAGCAATTCGCCCACGCCGGGCAAAGCCTGCCGCTGATCACCTCGCTGCTGATCGGCCTGAGCCAGGGGCTGGTGCACGCCGGGCCGTGGTTGTTAGGGGTGGCGCTGTTGCTCGGGGGGCTGGCTGGCTGGTTGTTGCGCAAACCGCACTGGTGCCTGCGTCGCGACCAGCTGCTGCTGCGCCTGCCGCGTATTGGCAACCTGCTGCAGGTGCTGGAGAGCGCGCGCCTGGCGCGCAGCCTGGCGATTCTCTGTGGCAGTGGCGTGGCCCTGCTCGAAGCCTTGCAAGTGGCCACCGAAACCATCGGCAACCGGCGTATCCGCCTGGCCATGGAGCAGGTGCGCCAACACGTGCAGGGCGGCACCAGCCTGCACCGTGCGCTGGATGCCAGCCAGCAATTCCCGCCGCTGCTGGTGAACATGGTCGGCAGCGGCGAGGCCAGCGGCACCCTGGCGGACATGCTCGAGCGCGTGGCCGACGACCAGGAGCGCGGCTTTGCCCGCCAGGTCGATACCGCCATGGCGCTGTTCGAACCCCTGATGATCCTGGTGATGGGCGCCGTGGTGCTGTTCATCGTGCTGGCGGTGCTGCTGCCGATTATGCAACTCAACCAGGGCCTGCAATTGTGACGACAAGGAGTATTGCCATGCAGCATCGACGTAACCGCCAACGCGGCTTCACCCTCATGGAGATCATGGTGGTGATCTTCATCATCGGCCTGCTGATCGCCGTGGTCGCGCCCAGCGTGCTGGGCAACCAGGACAAGGCCATGAAGCAGAAGGTGATGGCCGACCTGGCCACTCTGGAGCAGGCGCTGGACATGTACCGGCTGGACAACCTGCGCTTCCCCAGCAGCGAACAGGGCCTGGCCGCGCTGGTGAAAAAGCCGGCTCAGGAGCCAGTGCCTCGGGCCTGGCGCAGTGATGGCTACGTGCGTCGCCTGCCGGAGGACCCGTGGGGCACCCCGTACCAGTACCGCATGCCCGGCGAACATGGCCGGGTCGATGTGTACTCGCTGGGTGCCGATGGCCTGCCGGGTGGCGAAGGCCAGGATGCCGACCTGGGTAACTGGGCGCTGTAACGGTGCGTCATCAGCGCGGCTTCAGCCTGATCGAACTGTTGGTGGTACTGGCCATTGCCGGGCTGGTGACCGGGCTGGCGGTGGCCGGCCTTGGCAACGGCCAGGCCAGTGTCGAGCAGGCCCTGCAACGGCTGGCGGTCGAGGTCCGCGGCCAGGCCGCGCTGGCCCGGCATGCGGGGCAACTGCGCGGGTTGCGCTGGAATGGCCAGCGCCCGGAGTTCGTCCGCCGCGAGGGCAATGCCTGGGTGGTCGAAGCGGTCCCGCTCGGCGACTGGCCCAAGGGCCTGCACCCGGACTGGCCGGCCAGCCCGCAACCGCGCGTGCTGTTCACGCCGCATGGCTGGGCGCAGGCGGGTAGTGTGCGCTGGCGCTGGGCCGATGGCAGTCAGCAATGGGCCTGGAGCCGCACCGATGGCATGTGGGTCGTGCCATGAAGCAAGCACAGCGTGGTTTCACTCTGCTGGAGGTGACCGTAGCCCTGGCAATCGCTGCCGTGCTGGCGGTGATCACCAGCCAGGTGCTGCGCCAGCGGCTGGCCGTTCAGGACAACCTGCAACAGCACCGCCTTGGCCTGCTGTGCGCGCGTGAGCTGCAAGCCCGCTTTGCCGTCGAGCAGTACTGGCCTGCCAAAAACCAGGTAGCCGGCGAGCTCGGCCAAGGTGGCCAATTGTGTCACTGGCAACTGCAACTGCGCCGCACTGGCGTGCGAGACCTGCGCCGTGGCGAACTGCAATTGTTCGCCGACCGCGATAAGCGCCTGCCACTGGGCCAGTACACCGTGTTTCTGGAGCGCCCATGAAACACCGCCAAACCGGCCTGACCCTGATCGAACTGATGGTCGCCCTGGCCCTGACAGCCGTGCTCGGCATCATGCTGGCCGCCCTGGTCAACGGCTGGCTGAAGGTGCGCGAACGCCTGCAGGACACCACTCGGCAAACCTCGGTGCTGGACTTTTGCCTGGCCCTGGAGCGGCGCTTCGACAGCCCGGTGTTGCGCCGTGTCTATGACCAGCGTCTGCCGCTGGCCAGCCGTTGGCTGGACTGGCAGCCCGCCAGCAACCAGTTGCTGTGGGTCGCCAGCACCGGCCTGCCGGCAGCCGAAGGTGGCTCGCGCCTGCAACGCCAGCGCCTGCGGTTCGAGGCCCGCGAGCAACGCCTGCTGCTGGAAAGCTCGGCGGACTTGTACGCCGCCGTCGCCCCGCACTGGGTACAGCGCGAACGACTCGACCAGGTCAGTGCCATGAACGTTCTGTACTACCAGGGCGGCCGCTGGCTGGCCTGGCCTTCTGACCAACCGGTGCACCCAGGCCGTGGTGTGCGTCTGGAACTGCTGCGTGATGGAGCCTCCTATGTCTGCACCTTCGCCCTTCCATGGGGGCGCTCATGAAATTTGAATGGCGGCGGCGTATGCCGGCCCAGGCGTGGCTGCTGGTGCGCCCGGGTACTGTCTGGCATTGGGCGCTGGTCCAGGACGGTATTTTGCAAAGCCAGGGGCAGGGCGAGCCACCGGCCAACCCGCAGGCCCATGTTGCGCTGGTCCTGCCTGCCGAGGCGTGCAGCCATTTTCGCGTGCCGGCCCCGCCCGGGCTCAAGCGCGAAGAGTGGCCTTTGCTGCTTGAGGATCGCTTGCTGCAGGCCCCGCATGAGGTGGCCTGTGCCTGCCTGGCCCGTGAACCCGGGTACCTTCGTCTGCTGGTAGTGGCGCGTCAGCAGCTGGATGACTGGCGTGGCCAATGTGCCGAATGGGGCTTGCAGACGGTGCGTTGCTGGGCGGAGCTGCAGCTGCTGCCATCACCCGAGCCAGGATGCGCCTGGCAATGGCAACGCACCCCCGGCCTGTCCCTCTACAAAGGCTTGGCCGAAGACGGACAGGAGCACTGGCTGGCATGGCTTGATGCCTTGGGTGGCGTGCCGCAGCCACCGTGGGCAGGGCTGCACAAGACGTCGCTGAACGGCAATTGGCCAACCGTATTTGCGCCGCTCGCCACATTGCCTGGCCTGTTCGAGCGCGCCCGCAAGGTGCGCTCGTTGCCGGCGGCCTCCCGCCAGCAGCAGCGGCTGCTGGCAGCTTGCCTGGTGCTGGCCACCGTTTGGGGTGGCCTGTGGGTGAGCCAGCAATGGCGTCAGGCGCAACTCTGGCGCAACCAGGTCGTTGCCGTGACCGGCGAGCAGGCCAGCCCTCGGCACGCGGCACAGGCCCTCAAGCGCCTGCGCGAGAGCGTACTGCAGCAGCAACTGCGTACACGTCAGCTAGACGACCTGCAGGCTCGCTTGCAGACCTGGCTGCGTGCCAACCCCGGCTTGCGCCTGCAAGCGGTGCGCTTCGATGGTCAGCGTTGGCACCTGCGCCTGGAGGGCGAGGGCAGTGCGCCGCCATGGCGTGATATGGCGGCTGCCGCTGGCGCCACAGTGCAGGTTCAAGAAGGCCAAGTGATCTTCGACCTGGGAGCAGCCTCATGAACCGGGACTGGCTACAGCGTCATCGCTTCACGTTCGCCTGGGGACTGATCGCCCTGCTGCTGGCCTTCCTGGCCCTGCGCGAAGGCGTTGCGCAATGGCGCGTGCTTGGCCAGTGGCGTGTGCTGGCCGAACAGGCGGCCAGCCTGCAAGGCGGGCCCGGTTTGAACCTGGAGCGGCTACGTCAGTCGGCCCAGGCCCGTGGGGTTGAACTGACCGAAGTCGATACGCAAGGCAAGGCCTGGCAACTGCGCGGGCAGGTGGCCGATGAGCGCATGCTGCAAGGCTGGGTGCAGAGCCTGCGTGCAGAAGGCGCACTGCCGTTGCAATGGGGACTGGAGCAGCAGGGCAAGGGTTTGCGATTTGATCTGGTGGTGCAGCCATGAGCCGCAGTGCAGCAATGGCCTGGGTGTTACTGGTATTCGTGCTCACGCTGTTTATCGAGCTTCCGGCCAATTGGGTGGTGCGTGCGTTCGGCCTGCCGGTACGCGATGTCGGTGGAAACCTCTGGCAAGGGCAGGCACAACAATGGGGGCCGGTCGGGCCTTTGCGCTGGACGCTGCAGCCCTGGCGCTTGCAGGCGAATGCGCAAGTGGGGTTCCAGGGGCAGGCCTGGCAGTTGCGTGCAGAAGGCTGGCCCTGGCGTTGGCGGCTGGAGGCATCAGCCAAGGGGCCTTTGGCGACGGTCTCGACGGATTACCGCCTGGCCGGCCAGTGGCAGGGTGTGTTGAGGATGCAGGGGGCAGGGCGGCAATGCCAGGCCAGTGAAGGCCGCGTGATCGTAACCGACCTTGCCCTGAGCGACCCTTGGTCCCTAGGCCTTGGGCACGGCTGGCTGGAAATGGATTGCCGCAGTGGCTGGCACCTGCGCGGGCAGTTGGCGCAGCAAGGGCAACATCAACTGGCCGTGGATGCCGACCTGGCAGGACGCCAGGCGCAGGTGGTGTTCCAGCTGCAGCCTGAAGCGCAGTTGACGCCATTGTTGCGTGGGGCCCAATGGCTTGGGCCGCAGGCCTTGGCGGGGCAGCGAGACCTTCGTTGGTAAGCAACAACGTGGCGCGGCCTCCTGTAGGTACGCTGCGAGCGGTCGAGCTTTTCTGAGGTGCTCGGGGCTGAAGCGCTTGGTCGTATCGATGGTGCATACCCGCGAAGCAGGCGGCGCGTTGCGTGGCACCGGCTGCGCCGGTGTTCGCGGGTGAACCCGCTCCTACAACGGCCTGTGCCCAACCGCCGATTTGTGCCCAACCGCCGATTTGTGTCCAACCACCGATTTGTGCCCAACCGCCGATTTGTGCCCAACCACCGAGTTGTGTCCATCCCCGATCAGTGTAGGAGCGGGCTTGCCCGCGAAGACGGCAGATCAGGCAATCACGATCACTCGTCGTCGGGAGTCCCGTTGGCCCGCCAGTAGGCTGCAGCCTTTAGCGCGTCTTCCTTTACCCCTTTCTCCAGCAACAACGCCTTGGCCTGGCGAGTCAGGGCTTTTTCCAGCGCTACCCAGGCATACAGCCGGCCTTGCGGCAAGCTCAGGTTCCGCACCAGTTCCAACAAGTCTTCCTCTTGGCGACGTACCCAGATCACTTCCACCTGCGCCTTGCTTGGCAGCGGCTGGCGCTCGTGCTCGTCTTCGATCTGGATGACTGCCAGCACCTGGCGGCCCGCCGGCAACTCCTCCAGCCGACGGCCAATGGCCGGGATGGCAGTTTCATCACCGATCAGCAGGTAGCTGTCGAAAATATCCGGCACCACCAGCGAGGCCCGTGGCCCTGCGATGTCCAGGGTTTGCCCGGGCGCGGCTTGCGCGGCCCAGGTAGAGGCAGGGCCGTCGCCGTGCAGCACGAAGTCGATGTCCAGCTCATGTGCCACCAGGTCGATGCGCCGTGGTGTGTACTCGCGCATGGTGGGCCGCGCGCCACCGTCCTTGCCCAGGTTGCGGGCCTCGATGGCCTGTTGTTGCTCCGGCGTTTCGGCGAACAGCAGCTTGATATGGTCGTCGCTGCCCATGCTGGTAAAGCCTTGCAGCTCGGCACCCCCCAGGGTGATGCGGCGCATGCGCGGGGTCAGCTCGGTGACCCGCAGCACCTGCAGACGGCGCTGGCGGATCTCGTGGTTTACGCGGTGAATGGTGTCACTCATGGGGCGTCTCCCTGAAAGGTTCGGTGGGCCCGGAGGCGATGGCCTTGGCGGTATGGTTGAGCAGGTCACGGACCCGTTCGATTTCTTCCACTGTCCAGCGGCCGCTGTGCATGTGCAGTGCATGGCGCAGGTTGCCGACCGCTTCATGAATCTCTGGCGGGCGGTCGTGGCCGCGCAGGGCGCGTTTGCTGACCTCGATGCGCATGCGCACGCCATCCAGGGCTACTGCCTGATCCGCCAAGGCGCTGCGGCCGGCATCGGTGATGGCGTAGAGGCGTTTGCTGCCTTGTACCTGGCCGCTGATCAGTTCGGCCTCTTCGAGGAAGTTCAGCGTGGGGTAGATCACCCCAGGGCTTGGGCTGTAGCTGCCGTCGAACAGATTTTCGATCTGGCGGATCAGGTCGTAACCGTGGCCGGGCTGCTCGGCCAGCAAGTCCAGCATCAGCAGCTTGAGGTCACCCGGGGCGAAGACACGCGGGCCGCGCTCGCCACGGGCGGGGCGCCGCTCGAAGGGATCATGAGGGGGATGTTCGCGCATAAGGATAGGGCTCCGTCGTTTGCGATATATCTTAAGATATTACTCAAGATATATCTAAAGACAAGCCTTTAAATGCTGATGATTATCATCTACTGCGTCGATGTGTTCCCTGCCGGTGGCGGTGTGTGCAGGGCAACCTGTGGCGGCTTGCATTCATTCGGATTGCCCGGCTGCAGGTATGGCATGAGGATCGGTGCCATGCCCTTGAGCACCTGCACTGGCAGCGCCGAAGTAAATTTGAACGCTTCTGCCGTGCGACCCGGCACGAAGGCGGTCAGCGTGCCGAAATGGTTGTCGCCGAGGAAGAACACGAAGGTGGCGGTGCGGTTCAGCGAGCGCGAGCCGATCAGCCGGCCGCCGGCGCCAAAGCTCTCGATTCGGTTGTCGCCGGTACCGGTCTTGCCGCCCATCACCAGTGGGGTGCCGTCCTGCAGCTTGAAGCTGCCGGAAATACGCCGCGCGGTACCTGCATCGACCACTTGCGACATGGCGCCTTTGAGTGCACGCGCCACTTCGACTGGCAGAATTCGCACGCCCCGGTCCGGGTCTGTGATCAACTTGGTCTCGTAGGGTGTGTTGGCTGCGAAGTGCAGGGTGTCGATGCGCAGGGTCGGCAGGCGAACACCGTCGTTCTGGATGATCCCGACCAGTTCGGAGAGGGCAGCAGGGCGGTCGCCGGAGCTGCCGATGGCGGTGGCCAATGAGGGCACCAGGTGGTCGAATGGATAGCCCACGCGTTTCCAGCGTTGGTGGATGTCGAGGAAGGCTTCGATTTCGACCATGGTGCGGATGCGGCTGTCACGGGCGCCCTGGTAGCGGCTCTTGAACAGCCAGCCGTATACCTCCTGGCGTTCGAAACGGCTGGCGTTGATCATCTCGGTCAGTGTCGAGCTTGGGTTCTTCAGCAGGTAGCCAAGCAGCCACAGGTCCAGCGGGTGGACCTTGGCGATGTAACCCTGATCAGGCAGGTCGTACTTGCCGGGGCCGTAAGCTGCGTACATCTCTGACAGACGGCCATCGGTCAGTTTGCCCAACACGGCCTTGTCGCCCTTGAGGTGGGCACGCACGAAGGCGTTGAAGGTTTCCTGGCCTGCCTCGGGGAACAGGTAGCGGTGTACCGCCGCCAACCGCTGCGGGGTCACGCGCATGCTGTCGAGGAAGGTGTCCAGGCGTTGTTGCGAGGTTTTACGCTGGTACTTCTTCCAGAAGCGCATCAGGTAGTTGGTGCCTTCCTTGTCGGCAAAGCGCGCAAGGTATTCCTGGCGGCGCGGGTCGGCATCGTCCTTGAGCAGTGGCACGCGGTTGTACGGCTGCTGGTAAGTCACGTAGCGCACCAGGTCGCGCATCAGGCGGATGAACGGCAGGTTGATCGACTCGCGCAGTGCATCCTTGAGTGTCGGGTTGCGGTTGTTGTCTTCCTTGCGGAAGTTGTTGAATACATGCATCCCGCCACCGGTGAAAAACGCTTCGCCGGTGTTGGCCGAGTACTTGCGCTCGAGCGCGGCGTCGAGCATGGCGTCAAGGCTCTGGTTCTTGCTGTTCAGCGCCAGCCATTCCAGCGACCATTGCGTGATGCGGTCGAGTTCGGCCACTTCGACCTTCTTCAGCTCGGCGGCAGGTTTGCCGGCGTACTTGTCGTGCAGCTCGGCGATAATTTCAAGGTAGGTGGTCAGTACCCGCAGCTTGGCGGTTGAGCCCAGCTCCAGCTTACTGCCTTCGTTGATGTCGAAGGGCTGGTTGGTGCTGTCGGTCTGCACCCGGACCCGCGAGCCATCGGCGGTGCGTTCGAACAAGGTGAAGCTGTAGCTCACTTGGTCGGTGGTCTTGGCAGTGAGCAGCCGCTCGCCGATCAGGCCGATCTGTGCGGCAAACTCCGGGTCGGCAAGGTTTTTCAGGTACTGGCTGATCTGCAACTGCAGGTCGGCCTGCAAGGTACTGGTGGCTGACAGGTCGAGGCGGTCGAGGTCGTACAGCGGGCGATTGAGCATGGCCGACAGGCGGTTGCGTGCCAGGCTGATGCCCTTGTTGGTAATGATCGGTACGATGGTCGGCTGCGCGACCCAGTCGCGGTACACCGCCTTGCTGGCCAGCGCGGCATCGGCCAGTGGCTGATCGATGACCTTGTTGGCGGCGAGCACGCGGATGTGCGCGTCGGTCAGTTCGGCCAGCTCGACCCGGCCCTTGGACAAGTAATGCGAGGGGCGGCGTTGGGCAATCATCAGCGACAGCACCTGGCGCAGGGCCAGGCCGCGTGCGGCCATGCTCTCGGGGTCGGTGGCGGTGGCGTTCAGGGCCTGGTTGACCTGGTCGAAGTCGGCGCCGTACCACACCCGCAGGCCCTCGGCCATGCCATGTACTTCACCATGCCCAGGCACAGCCGACAGCGGTACGCTGTTGAGGTAGTCACGCACGATGCGCTGGCGTGCCTCGGTGGTGTCGGGGCCGCCCTGGTAGGCACGCACGCTGGCAGAAATCATCTGCCGGATTTTCTCTGCGCCCGACACCGTCAGGCCGTCGGGTGAGTGGCGATATTTCTCCAGCTGCGTGGCCAGGGTGCTGCCGCCGGCAGACTGGCCGGGCAGGGCCAGGTACTTGGCGACCTGGCTGTAGGCGGCCTTGGCAAAGCGTGGCCAGTCCACTGCCGGGTTGTTACGTGGGTCCTGGGTATCCAGCAGGTCGCGGTTTTCGATGAACAGCAAGCTGTTGACCATCACGGGAGGGATCGCTGCAAAGTCCGGGTACAGGTGCTGGGGGTAGTTGTACTGGTACAGCGTGTCGCCGCGGCAGTCGGTGATCGACAGGCCGGCCTGGATTTTCTCGATATAGGGCGCGAACAGCCCATGATCGACGTAGTTCATCAATGCGGGTGAGAACTTCACCTGTTCGCTGATGAGGTAGTCGCGCTTGAGCAGGCGTGGCAGGAATTCACCCAGGGCGCTATAGCCCAGGCGTTTGTCGAACGGCCCATCACCGGGATAGATGATGGCATCGCTGGGTCCGGGTTGCAGTGAATAGGTCAGTGTACCGGCCAGTTTGCTGAACTCGCGCGATTGCAGTTCGGAGGTACGGAATTCGTCATACGCGGCAACACCTATGGCTACCAGTGCCACCAGCAGGATGAGGATGATCAGCCGCCACCATAGCCGACGCTGACGGGGGGACTTGGGTTGTGGCGTCTCGGCCGGAGGTATCTCGGGTGCTTCCGTTCTGCTTGGTTCCGATTGCCACAGTGCGCCCATAGTCTTCTATCCGGCCAAGTATTTTCGTCTTGCTTGTCTGAAGCTTAGACGTTGAGTGGATAGGGTGAAAAATTTGTAAGAAGAAGGAAAGTGGTGAGGGGCTATGCGGCTTTGGTGTGGGTTCCTTCAACGGCCGATGTTGCTATGGTGCCCCGGCGATTTTTGGGGCGGGTAGCGGCCCCAGAGTTCTAGCCAAATTTCTGCATATATACAGTGAAAACTCCTACAACGGTCTTCCTATACTGCTCGCCCCCTTCGCCTTGCCGGGCGCTCTACTCCGGCACACGGGCCGGTCCACAAGGCCAGCCTGGCAAGCCAATGCCACGCCTATCGGCTTGGTCGCGGCGGCACGAAGGTCAAATCCAATAACAAAATGAGGTTGTATTGCTATGCCAGTCGGCAACCACTCTGCCCACGGCCAGGCCACAGAAGGCGGCCCGCTCAAGCGTGAACTGGGCGAACGGCACATCCGCCTGATGGCGCTGGGCGCCTGTATCGGTGTCGGTCTTTTCCTCGGTTCGGCCAAGGCGATCGAAATGGCCGGTCCGGCCATCATGTTGTCCTACATCATCGGCGGCCTGGCCATCCTGGTGATCATGCGCGCCCTTGGTGAAATGGCCGTGCACAACCCCGTCGCCGGCTCGTTCAGCCGTTATGCCCAGGATTACCTTGGCCCATTGGCGGGCTTCCTGACCGGCTGGAACTACTGGTTCCTGTGGCTGGTGACCTGTGTTGCCGAAATCACGGCAGTGGCCATCTACATGGGCATCTGGTTCCCCGACGTTCCGCGCTGGATCTGGGCCCTGGCGGCGCTGGGCAGCATGGGCGCGGTCAACCTGGTGGCGGTGAAGGCTTTTGGTGAGTTCGAGTTCTGGTTCGCGCTGATCAAGATCGTCACCATCATCGCCATGGTGCTTGGCGGCATCGGCATCATTGCCTTCGGCTTTGGCAATGACGGTGTGGCAGTGGGGATCTCCAACCTGTGGAGCAACGGCGGCTTCATGCCCAATGGCGTGACCGGCGTGCTGATGTCGCTGCAGATGGTGATGTTCGCCTATCTGGGTGTGGAAATGATCGGCCTCACCGCCGGTGAAGCACGCAACCCGCAAAAGACCATTCCCCAGGCCATCGGCTCGGTGTTCTGGCGCATCCTGCTGTTCTACGTCGGCGCGTTGTTCGTGATCCTGTCGATTTACCCGTGGAACGAAATCGGCAGCCAGGGCAGCCCGTTCGTCATGACCTTCGAGCGCCTCGGCATCAAGACCGCTGCCGGCATCATCAATTTCGTGGTCATCACGGCGGCGCTTTCGTCGTGCAACGGCGGCATCTTCAGCACCGGGCGCATGCTCTATAGCCTGGCGCAGAACGGCCAGGCGCCGGCGGCCTTTGCCCGCACCTCGAAGAACGGCGTGCCACGCAATGCGCTGCTGCTGTCGATCGGCGCGTTGCTGCTGGGCGTGCTGGCCAACTACCTGGTGCCAGAAAAGGTCTTCGTCTGGGTGACCTCGATCGCCACCTTCGGTGCGATCTGGACCTGGGTGATGATCTTGCTGGCGCAGCTGAAGTTCCGTGCCGGTCTTACCACGGCCGAGCGCAAGGCACTGAAGTACCGCATGTGGCTGTGGCCGCTGAGCTCGTATCTGGCACTGGCCTTCCTGGTGCTGGTGGTCGGGCTGATGGCGTACTTCGAGGACACGCGTGTGGCCCTGTACATCGGCCCGGCGTTCCTAGTGTTGCTGACAGTGCTGTATTACACGTTCCGCCTGGCGCCGAAAGACGCACAAGGTGTGACGAGTACCGCCTCCTGACCTGACGTGGGGCCGCTTTGCGGCCCCAGCGTTCTCTCAGGCCGCCACTTCGCTGTGCGGCTCGAAACTGTCCGCCCGGGCCAGTTGCCACATCCGCGAATAGAACTGCCCGTTCACCTCGCCGGTCAGCAGCTCACCTGGCTTCAAAAACACATGCATCTGCGAGAACAGCTTGATCTCGGTGGCTGAAATGCGCCGCACCAGGTGCTTGGCCTCCAGTTGTGCCGGATGCTCCAGGCCGGCCGCCGCCAGCATTTCTGCCAAGGCACGCAACGTGTTGTGATGGAAGTTCAGCACCCGCTGGGCTTTGTCGGGCACCACCAGCGCACGCTGGCGTAGCGGATCTTGCGTGGCCACACCGGTCGGGCACTTGTTGGTGTGGCAGCTTTGCGACTGGATGCAGCCGATGGCGAACATGAAGCCCCGTGCCGAGTTGGCCCAGTCGGCGCCAATGGCCAGCACGCTGGCGATGTCGAAGGCGCTGACAATCTTGCCGCTGGCGCCCAGCTTGATCTTGTCGCGCAGGTTCAGGCCGACCAGGGTGTTGTGCACGAACAGCAGGCCTTCACGCAGTGGCACGCCGATATGGTCGGTGAACTCCACGGGCGCTGCGCCGGTGCCGCCTTCCTTGCCATCGACGACGATGAAGTCGGGCAGGATGCCGGTTTCCAGCATGGCCTTGGCGATGCCCATGAATTCCCACGGGTGGCCCAGGCAGAACTTGAACCCCACTGGCTTGCCACCGGACAGTTCACGCAACTGGGCGATGAACTGCATCATTTCGATCGGTGTCGAGAAGGCGCTGTGGCGCGACGGTGAGATGCAATCCTCGCCCATCAGCACGCCACGGGTTTCGGCAATTTCCTGGGTGACCTTGTGTTTGGGCAGTATGCCGCCATGGCCAGGCTTGGCACCCTGGCTCATCTTGATCTCGATCATGCGCACCTGAGGGCTGCGCGCCTGGGCCGCAAAACGTTCGGGATCGAAGCGCCCATCTGGCGTGCGGCACCCGAAGTAGCCGCTGCCCAGTTCCCACACCAGGTCACCACCGTGCTCGCGATGGTAGGGGCTGATGCTGCCCTCGCCGGTGTCATGGTGGAAATTGCCCAGTTTGGCGCCCTGGTTGAGCGCACGGATGGCATTGGCGCTGAGTGAGCCGAAACTCATGGCCGAAATGTTGAAGATCGACGCGGAGTACGGCTGGCTGCACTGCGGCCCACCGACGATGACGCGGAAGCTGGCTGGGTCGGCCAGCGGTGCCGGGCGCATGGAGTGGCCGATGAACTCGAAACCGGATTCATATACGTCGATCAGGGTGCCGAAAGGTTTGTCCGAGGCTTCGTTCTTCGCCCGGGCATACACCAGCGAACGCTGGGCGCGGGAGAAGGGCAGGGCATCGCTGTCGGACTCCAGCAGGTACTGGCGGATTTCCGGGCGAATGGCCTCGACCAGATAGCGGATGTTGCCAAGAACCGGGTAGTTACGGCGGACGGCGTGGCGCTGCTGCAGCAGGTCGAACAGGCCGATCAGGCTGAGAATGCCTGTGGTCAGGGTGAACGGCCACAACCATTCGTGGTGGCTGAAGGGGAGGCTCGCCAGGGTGAACAGCACACAGGCGGCGAAGAAGGCATAACGACTGAGAAGTGACAGGCTCATACAGGGTCCTTGCGATGGCGCGGTCAGGCTCAGGGCCTGGGGGCAAACCCCGACCATAGCCAAGTTGCCGGGCACTGCAAAATAAAATTGGGGTAGCGAAAATCATTCTCGACCCGAGCCAAATTGCCTGGTCGCAACGCAGATCGGTGGTGGACACACATTGATGATTGGGCGCAGGCCGTCGTAGGCGCGGGTTTACCCGCGAAGGGGCCGGGCCTGCTGGCCAATTTCACCCGCCGTTCACCGTTGCCGCCGCCACCGTATTCGCGGGTAAACCCGCTCCTACAGGGTGTCGCGCAGCAGTTTTTGCCGCCAGCTTTCCTGATCCTGTGCGGACGCCTCGACCAGATACGCGTAACGCCCGGCCATCCGCACCGCCACCGGTATCCCGTCGCGATACAGAAGCCGGTTGCCAATCACTGCCGGCACTTTCGCCCCGGGCAGCAACGAGCCGATCAGGTTCAGCGGGTCACCGGCGCTCACCACCTGCAGCGTTCCGTCCGGTTCACGTCGTCTCACTTGCCGCAGCAATACTACCGCCTCAGGCAAGGCGAACTGTTCACCGGCCAGCCCGGCAATGAAGCGCCCGCCCCGGATCTCGCCACGCGCTTCCAATCGGTGATAGCAGCGCAGCAGCTCACGCCAGGGCGGCAGTACATCACTCTCGCGCGCCAACAGCCGCCAGCAGATCACGCCATAGCGGCGCAGCAGCGTGCGGGCAATGTGCTCCAGGCGCTGGTCGTGATCCGGTGGCGCATCGCTGCGGCGCAGCAGGGCCCAACGTCCGGCATGCGCCATGCTGCTGGAAAGCGGCGGGTGGCCTCGGCGGCTGTTACGTGAGCTGCGCTTGGTTGCAGGCGTGATCAGGCTGCGCAAGCCAGTGAAACTGTCCGCCCCGGCCAGGCCCGAGCCCACCAGCTCCTGCAGTGCAGTTTCCAGTTCACTGGGCAGCAGGTGTGCCTCATGTGCCAGTTCATCGAAGAACAGCGCACCCTGGGTTTTCAGCGCTTCGTGCACACGTTGCGCACGTAGGCCAAGGGCGTCGACAGCAGGTGCGGGCGCCAGGCTGCGCCACGTGTTCAACTGGTCCCGCGGCAGCAACACCAGTGGGGTACTGGTCAACGTGCTGCTCGCCACTGTTGCCGCCAGCCGGCTCCAGGCAAACTGGCCGCTTCGGCAGGCTTCGTCGAGCCAGTGCGGACTGTAGTCTTTGATACGCGCCGGCAGCAGCTCCGCCTCCCAGGCCGCTGCGGCGCTGGGGAACCCTTGTAACCGGCCCAGCACTTCGGCCACCGCCTGCGGACCACGCAGGCGCTCGTCAGGCGCCAGGTGCTGCCAATCGAACAGAAAGCGCATGAAGTCTTGCAGGCTGACCGGTTCGATCTCGCGGCGCAGGCGTTTGACCGTGTAGCGGTGGATGCGCGCCAGCAAGTGGCGTTCGCACCATTGCAGGTCAGTGGCACCTGGGCTGAAATGCCCGCGCAGCACATAGCCTTCGGCTTCCAGGCGGGCCAGCGCCTGTTCGATATCGGTTACCGGTTTGCCCAATGGCGCAGCGATTTGCGCCAGGGTCTGTGGGCCATGGCCGCTCAGGCGGGCGCGCAGCAGTTCGCTCAGTGCGTTGTCGGGCTCGATGGGCTGGTCGAAGCCAGCGAGCCGTTCGAGCGCTGGCTCCCTGTGCGCTGTGGGGTACAGTGCCAGCAGCAGGTTCAGGCGTTCGCGGGCCAACCAGAGCTTGTCATCGGGCAGGCGCAAGGCACGCCCGGCCTTGGCCAGCTGCCTTAGCAGCACATCCCAGCAGGGGTTGGCATCTACCTCGACCTGACCGATGGCACCCAGGCTCATCAATGCTTCGTGCATTTCGTCGGGATTGGCCGGCTGTGGCCAGGCCTCGGCCGCTACGGCAGCAATGGCATCAGCGTCCAGCGCGCCCAGGTCGTCGCTACTGTGCACGTCGTTCCAGCGCCGGTTGAGTACCGCCTGGGTACGTCGTTCTTCCAGTGGCGCATCGTCCAGAAAGGCATAAGGCCGGGCATTGAGAATCGCTGAAGCCAGCGGCGAGGGGGCGGGCAAATCCCTGCACAGCAAGCGCACTGCACCGCTTTCCATGCGCCGCAGCAGGGCCAGCCAGCCTTCGCTGTCCATTGCCTCGTGCAGGCAATCGTCAAGGGTTTGCTCGACCAGCGGATGGTCGGGAATCTGCCGCTCGCCGACGATGTTCTCCAGGCAGGCGATCTGGTCGGGGAACACGGCGGCAACCAGGTCCTCACTCTTCATGCGCTGGATTTGTGGCGCCACCTTGCGTCCGCCCACAAAGCGCGGCAGTGCCATGGCCACGCCTGCATTCCAGCGCCAGCGCACGCCAAACAGCGGTGCATCGAGCAGGGCCTGGATGAGAATCGGCTCGGCGCTGCGGCTGTTCAGGTAACGCCACACTTCGTCCAGCTCGAAACTGTGGCTGGTCGACAGAGACAGCACGATGGCGTCCTCGCTGGCGGCAGCCTGCAGTTCGAAGTTGAAGGTGCGGCAGAAGCGCTTGCGCAGGGCCAGGCCCCAGGCGCGGTTGATGCGGCTACCGTAGGGTGAATGAATGATCAGTTGGGTCCCGCCGGACTCATCGAAAAAACGTTCCATCACCAGCGTATCCTGCGAGGGCAGGGCGCCAAGCACTTCACGGGTGCGGGCCAGGTAGTCGAGCAACTGGCCCGCACAAGCTTCGTCCAGTTCGAAGGTCGCCTGCAACCAGGCCAGTACCTCCACCGTGTCGCCGCCTGCCTGCGCCAGTTGCTGGTCGATTCGCGCCTGCAGCCGGGCCACGGCGGCAGACAGCTCGTCACTGCGCCCCGGCGCTTCACCCAGCCAGAACGGAATGGTCGGTGGCAGGCCATGAGCATCCTCTACCCGCACCCGGCCCGGCTCGACGCGCAGAATGCGATAGGAGGCGTTGCCCAGCTGGAAAATATCGCCGGCAATGCTTTCCACGGCAAAGTCTTCATTGACGCTGCCGATGTTCAGCGCCTGCGGTTCCAGCAACACGGCGTAGTCGGCGTTGTCGGGGATGGTGCCGCCGCTGGTCAGCGCGGTCAGTTGGCTGCCACGTCGGCCACGCAGCGTGCCGCTCACTGCGTCACGGTGCAAGTAGGCACTGCGCACACCCTGGCGGCCGTTGTAGCCCTCGGCGAGCATGCGCAGCAGGGCCTGGTAATGGTGCTGGTCAAGCTCGGCGTAAGGTGTGGCCTGGCGCAGGCAATCCAGCAGATCCTGTTCGTGCCAGGCCTGGTTGCTGGCTTCTGCGACGATCTGCTGGGCCAGCACATCCAGCGGTGCCCGGGGGATGTGCAGTGCGTCCAGTTCGCCCTGTCGAACGCAGTCAAGCAAGGCAACGCATTCGATCAGGTCATCGCGTGAGGTGGGGAACAGGCGCCCCTTCGGCACACCATCGACCTGGTGTCCAGCGCGGCCAACCCGTTGCAGGAAGCCGGCAATCGAGCCCGGCGAGGCGATCTGGCAGACCAGGTCGATATCGCCGATATCAATGCCAAGCTCCAGCGATGCGGTCGCGACCAGCACCTGGAGCTGGCCGCTCTTGAGCCGCTGCTCCGCATCCAGGCGCAGCGCTTTGGACAGGCTGCCATGGTGTGCGGCAACCGCCTCCTTGCCCAGCCGGTCGCTGAGGTGGCGGGTGATACGTTCGGCCAGGCGCCGGGTATTGACGAATACCAGCGTGGTGCGGTGTTCACGGGCAAGGGTGGCCAAGCGGTCATACACCAGGCCCCAGACATCAGTGGCCATCACCGCCCCCAACGGTACCGGCGGCACTTCGATGGCCAGGTCACGCTTGCGGGCATGGCCGATATCGACAATGGCGCAGGGGCGCCCGCTACCCACCAGAAACTGCGCCACCCGTTCGACCGGGCGTTGGGTAGCGGACAGGCCGATCCGCCGCAGTGGCTTTTTGCACAAGGCTTGCAGGCGTTCCAAGGTCAGGGCCAGATGGGCGCCACGCTTGTTACCGGCCAAGGCATGGATTTCGTCGACGATTACCGTGTGCACATAGGCCAGGCCTTCACGGCCAGACGCCGAGCCCATCAGCACGTAAAGCGATTCGGGGGTCGTCACCAGAATGTGCGGGGCCAGCTTGCGCATGGCGGCGCGTTCCTTCTGCGGAGTATCGCCGGTGCGTACCGCCGTGGTGATGCGTGGGGCGTTCAGGCCTTGCTCTGCAATGGCTTGGCTGATGCCTTCGAGCGGGGCCTGCAGGTTCAGACGAATGTCATTGGACAGGGCCTTCAGAGGTGAAACGTAGATCACCAGTGTCTGTGCGGGCAGTTCGCCCTGGTGCTTCATGCCTTCACGCAGCAGCTCATCTAGCACGGCCAGAAAAGCGCTCAGGGTCTTGCCTGAGCCGGTCGGCGCGGCCAGCAGCATGGATTGCCCGGCGTGGATCAACGGCCAGGCCTGTGCCTGGGCATCGGTGACCGTGGCGAAGCGGCGGCGGAACCAGGTGCTGACGGCAGGGTGGAACAGCTCGAGCACCGGGTGGTGTTTGGCGGGCAGGTTCATGTGGTGTTTATGGAGGGTGTGCAACAGGTTGGCAAGGGGCCGCTCGTCTGCCAGGCCGACACAGGAATGACCGGCCTTGTCAGGCCAATGACCCCATGGGATCCTCGCGGGTCATTTTATTCAGCGAGCCCACTTCATGCCCAACATCATCCGCATCGCCGCCGCCCTGCTGATCGACCCTCAGGGCCGCACGCTGCTGGTGCGCAAGCGTGGCACCGAGGCTTTCATGCAGCCAGGCGGCAAGATCGATGCCGGTGAAACGCCGGTACAGGCGCTGGTGCGCGAGTTGCAGGAGGAACTGGGCCTGCGCATCGACCCGGCTCAGGCCATGCACCTGGGCCAGTTCAGTGCCCCCGCCGCCAACGAACCAGGCTTCGAAGTGCAAGCTGAACTGTTCCGTGTCGACAGCGCCGCTGCCGTGGTGCCGGCCGCAGAGATCGAGGAGGTGGTCTGGCTGGCTGCAGATCAGGCGCCCGTCATGCCACTGGCTCCCCTGACCCGCGACTTGATCCTGCCGCTGTATCGCCAGGCGCTCAACGCACCGCGCTGACGCCGTCGAGGGTAGCGAACGAGGTGTCCTTGGCCGTCAGCAAAAAGTCGCGCATGTACGGGGCATCGAGCATGTCGGTGCGTACGGCGGCATAAAGCGTGGCAAACAGGCCTTTCTCGCCCAGGCGTTTGCCCTTCACATAGCCGCGCGAGCTGTACTCGTGCAGCGCCCAATGCGGCATGCCGCATACGCCACGGCCGCTGGCCACCAGCTGCATCATCATCACCGTCAGCTCCGAGGTACGCACGGCGGCTGGCTCGATATCGGCCGGCTCCAGGAAGCGCGTGAAGATGTCCAGGCGATCGCGCTCCACCGGGTAGGTGATCAGCGTCTGGTCGAGCAAGTCTTGCGGCACGATGTAAGGCTTGCTGGCCAGCGGGTGCTGGTTGGCCACTGCCAGCATCGCCTCGTAGGTGAACAGCGGCACATAAGTGATGCCTGCCAGGTCCACCGGGTCGGAGGTCACCACCAGGTCAAGGTCGCCGCGGGCCAGGGCCGGTAGCGGGGCGAAGGCAAAGCCCGAGGCCAGGTCCAGTTCCACTTCCGGCCAGGCATCACGGAACTGGTCGATGGTCGGCATCAGCCACTGGAAGCAGCTGTGGCATTCGATAGCCATGTGCAGGCGTCCGGCAGTGCCTCCGGCCAGGCGTGCGATGTCACGTTCGGCGCTGCGCAGCAACGGCAGGGTGGCATCAGCCAGTTGCAGCAGACGCAGCCCGGCGCTGGTGAAGCGGATTGGCTTGGTCTTGCGCACGAAAATCGGGAGGCCCAGGCGCTCTTCCAGCTCCTTGAACTGGTGCGACAACGCCGACTGTGTCAGGTGCAGGCGTTCGGCGGCCTCCACCAGGCTGTCGGCTTCGCGCAGGGCATGAAGGGTTTTCAGGTGACGGATCTCCAGCACAGATGACTCCGGGGTGTGGAATTGAAGAAACAGGGAATGAATTGAGTTTCTCTCATGATGCGGCATCTGTCGACTGGGCGATCGTCGCACCGCCTGGCGGGAGTCATGAAACTGTCACCGAACTGTGGCAGCGCGCCCGAACAGAATTCATCAGACTCGCGCTCTACTGGGGATCTGCATTCTGGTGTTTCTTTCATGCGGGCTTTTTGGCTTTTTCTTTTCTTCCTGTTCAGCGTTCCGGCGAGTTTCGCCGAACAGCGCTGTGACGCCCAGGTGCCGGTGCAGCGTGCCGAACTCGGTGCCGTCAGCCTGGTGTACCAGAGCGTCGGTGCGCCACGCGACCCGGCCTTGCTGCTGGTCATGGGCTTGGGCGGACAGCTGATTCATTGGCCAGATGATGTGGTCGAGGCATTGTGCCGCCAAGGTTTTCGGGTGATCCGCTATGACAACCGCGATGTCGGCCTGTCACGCTGGAACCAGGTACCACCGCACGCCAACCTGACGCTCGAACTGTTGCGTTACAAGTTGGGCCTGCCCGTGTCGGCGCCCTATACGCTGACTGATATGGCCGATGACGGCTTGCGCCTGATGGACGCGTTGGGCGTGCGCCAGTTTCATGTATTGGGGGTGAGCATGGGCGGCATGATTGCCCAGCACCTGGCGGCGATGGCGCCTGAGCGTGTGCGCAGCCTGACGCTGGTCATGTCCAGTTCAGGGGCGGCGGGGCTGCCGGCGCCGGCCCCGGCGTTGGTGCAGTTGCTGGCCCGGCGCAGCGCGCCGAACCGTGAAGTGGCTATCGAGCAGCAGGCCGACCTGCTGGCGGCCCTGGGCAGCCCTGAGGTACGAGACGACCGCGAAGTGTTGCTGCAGCAGGCGGCGCAGGCCTACGACCGGGCGTTCAACCCTGACGGGGCCAAGCGCCAGATCATGGCGATACTGGCCGAGCCGAGCCGCGTCGAGTTGCTCAACCAGTTGCGAGTGCCGACCCTGGTGGTACACGGCACGGCTGATCCGTTATTGCCGGTGATGCATGGCGTGCACCTGGCGGCGCATATCCAGGGCAGCCAGTTACGCTTGATCCCGGGGTTGGCGCACCGTTTTCAGGAGCCGTTCAAGGCGCCGTTACTGGGGGCGGTGTTGCCTTATTTGCAGGCGCACAGGCAAGCGGTCACGCACATCGCAGGGCTCTGAATCTGCGCTGGCTGCTTTCGATCAGTGCATCCGCACCCACACAGTCACCAGCACGGTCGCGGCGATCAGCCAGGCCAGCGTGGCCAGCGCCATCGATGCCTCGAGGCGCAAGCGGTCGACCAGTACATACAGGGTTGCCAGGTACACGAAATACGGAATGATCGACCACATGCCAAACAGGATGGTGGTCTTCAGGTCGGCAATGCTGCGCCCCTTGCCGACGATGTAGTGGGCAATCAGGGCGAAGGTGGGGAACAGCGGCACCAGCCCTGCGATGTAGTAGTTGCGCGTTTTCGACAGCACCGCCAGCAACAGCACCACGCCTGCGCCCAGGGCCGCTTTGAATACCAGGTCCACGTTGTTTTCCAGTTTGGGTTCAAGTCAGCCGAGGCCGTATTTTTTCACTTTGTCGAACAGCGTGGTCTTGGCCATGCCCAGCTCCTGGCTGGCCTGGCTCAGGTTGCCGCCCGTGCGTTGCAGGGCATCAGTGAGCAGGTTGCGTTCGAATGCTTCCACCGCCTCGGCAAAAAGCAGGCCTTGGTTGGCACCTCCGCTGGGGCCTTTCTTGAATGCTGGCAGGCCGAGGGCATAGCGTTCGGCCACGTTGCGCAACTCGCGCACGTTACCCGGCCAGTCATGGGCCATCAGGCGCGACAGGGTCTGACTGTCCAGTGTCGGTGTTTCGCGGTCGAAGCGCAGGGCCGACTGCTGCAGGAAATGTTCGAACAACTGCAGGATGTCTTCACGGCGCTCACGCAGCGGCGGCAGCTCCAGGGTGACCACGTTCAGCCGGTAATACAGGTCGCTGCGGAACTGGCCGCTCTGGCCCAAGGCATCGAGGTCGGCCTTCGTCGCGGCGATCACCCGGCAATCCACCGGGATGCTCTGGTTCGAGCCCAATCGCTCCAGGGTGCGCTCCTGCAGCACGCGCAGCAGCTTGATCTGCAGGTTGATCGGCATGCTCTCCACTTCATCGAGGAACAGCGTGCCGCCATTGGCGTGTTCGATCTTGCCGATGCGGCGTTTGCCGGCTCCGGTGAAGGCGTTGGCCTCGTGGCCGAATATCTCGCTTTCAAACAGGTTTTCCGGCAGGCCGCCACAGTTCAGTGCCACGAACGGGTGGCTCTGGCGACGGCTGAAGTCGTGCAGGCAGCGCGCGACCAGCTCTTTGCCGGTGCCGGTCTCACCTTCGATCAGCACGTTGGCTGAGGTGTCGGCGACGTTGGCGATCAGTTCGCGCAAGTGCTCCATGGCCGGTGAGCGACCAATGATGCGTCCCTCCAGGCTGCTCTGCTCGGCCAGCTGGCGGCGCAGGGCCACCACTTCGCGTGACAGCCCGCGCTGTTCCAACGCGCGGCGCACCACATCGACCAGGCGCTCGGGGGAGAACGGTTTTTCCATGAAGTCGTAGGCGCCGTTACGCATGGCGCCAACGGCCATGTCGATATCGCCATGGCCAGTGATCAGCACCACCGGCAGGCTGCGGTCACGGGCCTTGAGGCGATTGAGCAGCTCCAGGCCATCAATACCCGGCAGGCGGATATCGCTGACGACAATGCCGGCGAAATCGTCGCCGATGCGTTCCAGTGCCTGTTCGGCGCTGCCCACGCCCTCGCAGGCGATATCCTCCAGGGCCAGCGCCTGCTGGCAGCCGAGCAGCACATGCGGGTCGTCTTCGACAATCAGGACGGTAAGAGGCGCTTGGTTCATGGATGCTCTGCCGATTCGCTAGGGGGGGAAACCAGGGGCAAGGCCAGGACGAAGGCTGTGCCGCCGGTGGCGGGATGCTCGACGTTGAGGCTTCCCTTGGCGGCGGCGGCAAGGGAAGCCGACAAGGTCAGGCCCAGGCCCAGGCCATGCTCGCCCGGTTTGGTGGTAAAGAAGGGTTCGAACAGGTGCTTGCGCGCTTCGGCGTCAATGCCGTGGCCGTTGTCGCGCACCTGCAAACGGTACTTGTCGCCCTGCAACTCGCCTTCCAGCCACAGCTCAGGCTGCGGTTGCGCGGCCATCGCGTCAAGGGCGTTGCCGATCAGGTTGACCAGAATCTGCTCCAGGCGGGTCTGGTCGATGGCCAGTTGCTGGTCCTCGAACTGATGGTGCAATTGCAAGTGACAGGCACTGACGCGGTTGGCCAGCACCTGCAGGGTGGCCTCTACCGCCTTGGCCAGTGAAGCCTGGCCGCTGTCATCGCCGCGCCGGGCGAACGAGCGCAGGCTGGCGGTGATGCGGCCCATGCGGTCGATCAGGTCATTCATGGTGCGCAGGTTGGTGCTGGCGGTTTCCAGCGCCCCGCGCTCAAGGAAGCGCACCGTATTGCCAGACAAGGTGCGCAGCGCAGCCAAGGGTTGGTTCAGCTCGTGGGCAATGCTGGTAGACATTTGCCCGATGGCGGCCAGCTTACCTGCTTGCACCAGCTCATCCTGGGCGTGGCGCAAGGTCTGTTCGGCATGCCGGCGCTCGCGAATCTGGCCCTTGAGGCGTTCGTTGCTGGCGCGCAGGTCGGCGGTGCGTTCGGCAATCCGCCGCTCCAGCTGGCTGTTGGCCTCTTCAAGGGCTTCGCGGGCCGCCAGGCGTGTGGCGATCACTTTGCGCCGCTCGTTCCAGGCAATGCCGAGGATCGCCAGCAAGGCAAAGGCCACGCCCACCAGAATGCCCTGCACCATGGATTCGCGACGCAGGTCCTGCAGTGGGGTCAGCAGGGTGAAATGCCAGGGCGTGTCGACCAGGCGCCTGGTTTGCGCCAGGTACGCCACTTCGTGCGGTTTTCCATGAGCGGTTTCGGTGTTGGCCGGGAAGGTCAGCTTTTCCACACCATCGGCCAGGGTTTCCCGCGCCAGAGGCTGCAATTCGTTCAGCGGCCACCAGTAGTATTGCAGGCTTCGCGCCAGGCGCTCCTTGATTTGCGGGGTCAGCGGGCGCACCGACTTAAGACGGCGGGCCGGGTCGCTGGAGAGAATGATGATGCCATTCTCGTCGCTGACGAACGCCTCCAGGCGGGCACGCTGCCAGCGCTCCTCGAGGGTGTCCAGGCGCACCTTGATCACCGCAACGCCTATGATCTTGCCGTGCTCCTCAAGCCCATGGGCCAGGTAATAGCCAGCCTCGCCAGTGGTACTGCCGATGCCGTAGAAACGCCCGGGCTCGCCGCGCACGGCAGTCTGGAAGTAGGCGCGGAACGACAGGTCTTCACCCAGGAACGAGTCGGCATCGCGCCAGTTGCTGGTGGCCTGCACCCGGCCATTGGTGTCGAGGACGAAGATGGCCCGACTGCGACTGCGACGGTTCAGGCCTTCAAGGTATTCGTTGACCGTCTGGCGTGAAGCGCCGTCCGGGTCGGTGAGCAGGTGCGAGACGCTGTCTTCCAGCTCCAGCAGGCTCGGCAAGTAGGTGTACTTGCTGATTTCGCTTTCGACCGTGCGTGCATGCAGCTCCAGCTGGCGTTCGCCGTTTTCGCTGAGGGCGCGGATACCATTGCTCTCGCTGAACAGGTAGCCAGCCATTCCCAGGCCGACCATCAGCAGGATGATCAGTGGTGGTAACAGCAATTGACGGATCAGGCGGGAATTCACGGCAGGCTTGGCAGGGCGAAGTAGCGAGGGATCGCATTTCATCACAGTGGCCTTGTTACGACCAGCTTCCGCTGCCTGGTGGGGCCGTGGCAGCGGAAGCTGTGGCCGGGTCAGTGCTGCAGGATCTTGCTGAGGAAGTGCTGGGTGCGCTGGTCGCGGGCGCTCTGGTCACCGAAGAACGCTTCCTTGGTGCAGTCTTCGATGATGCTGCCCTTGTCCATGAAAATGACCCGGTTGGCGACTTTGCGGGCAAAGCCCATCTCGTGGGTTACGCACATCATGGTCATGCCTTCTTGGGCCAGTTGAACCATCACGTCCAGTACCTCGCTGACCATTTCGGGGTCCAGTGCCGAGGTGGGTTCGTCGAACAGCATGACGATCGGGTCCATCGCCAGGGCGCGGGCGATGGCCACGCGCTGCTGCTGGCCACCGGAGAGCTGGCCGGGGTGTTTCTTGGCATGGGCACTGAGGCCTACACGCTCGAGCAGCGCCAGGCCCTTCTTGGTGGCTTCCGCCTCGCTGCGGCCCAGCACCTTGCGCTGGGCAATGGTCAGGTTCTCGGTGATGGTCAGGTGCGGGAACAGCTCGAAGTGCTGGAACACCATGCCTACTCGCGAGCGCAGCTTGGGCAGGTTGGTCTTCGGGTCGGCAATCGAAGTGCCATCGACCACGATGTCGCCCTTCTGGAACGGCTCCAGCGCGTTGACGCACTTGATCAGGGTGGACTTGCCCGAGCCCGACGGGCCACAAACCACCACTACCTCACCTTTCTTGACCTCGGTGCTGCAGTCGGTCAGTACCTGGAAGTCGCCGTACCACTTGTTGACGTTCTTGATGGAAATCATACGGTGATCCTTTTTTGCAGGCGCTTGACCAGCCACGAAGCGGAGAAGCTGATGAGGAAGTAGACGACGCCGGCGAAGATCAGGAACTCATGGGAGCGCCCGATGATGTCGCCGTTGGAGCGTGCCGAGTTGAGGAAGTCGACCAGGCCCACGGTGTATACCAGCGAGGTGTCCTGGAACAGGATGATGCTCTGCTGCAGCAGCAGCGGGGTCATCTTGCGGAAGGCCTGGGGCAGGATGATCAGGCGCATGGTCTGCGCGTAGTTCATGCCCAGCGCTTGCGCGGCGCCCATCTGGCCCTTGGAGATCGACTGCACACCGGCGCGGACGATTTCGCAGAAATACGCGGCCTCGAACATCATGAAGGCGACCACGCAGGAGGTGAAGGCACCCACCGGGGTATCTTCGCCGGTGATCCAGCGCAGCACGAACGGGACCGCCAGGTAGAACCAGGTGATCACCAGCAGCAGCGGGATCGAGCGGAAGTAGTTGACGTAGGCGCCGGCCACGTTCGACAGCAGTTTGCTCGACGACAGGCGCATCAGGGCCAGGATGGTGCCCAGCACGATACCGCCGATGACGCCCATGACCATCAGTTTGAGGGTCATGACCATGCCCTCCCAGAGGGCAGGCAGGGCAGGGATGATTTCGCTGAAATCCATTTCCATTTACTTGCCCCCCACGGAAATCAGGCCAGGCACGGCGACTTTCTTCTCGATCATGCGCATGAGCAACATCAGGCCCATGTTCAGGGTGAAGTAGATCAGCGTGGCCAGGGTGAACGCCTCGAACAGGTTGGCGGAAAACTCTGCGGTCTGTTTGGTCTGCGCCAGCAGCTCCATCAGGCCGATCAGCGACGCCACCGAGGAGTTCTTGAACACGTTGAGGAACTCGGAGGTGAGCGGCGGAATGATGATCCGGTAGGCCTGCGGCAGCAGCACATTGTTGTAGATCTGCGGGAGGCTGAAGCCCATGGCGCGGGCGGCAGCTTCCTGGCCTTTGGGCAGCGCCTGAATACCGGTACGCACTTGCTCACAGACGCGTGCGGCGGTGAACAGGCCCAGGCAGACGACCACGCTGATCAGCGCCGAAGTGGTCGGGTTGAGGTCCTGCTTGAACCATTCCTGCAAGCCTTCTGGCAGAAGGTCCGGTACCAGGAAGTACCAGATGAACAGTTGCACCAGCAGTGGCACGTTGCGGAACAGTTCCACGTAGGCGGTGGCGATACCCGATACCAGGCGGTTCGGTACGGTGCGCATGACACCGAGGACTGACCCCAGCAGCAGCGCGATGATCCAGGCGGTGATGGCGATGGCGATGGTCCAGCCCAGGCCGGTGATGTACCAGTCCAGATAGGTTTCGCTGCCCACGCCGGTGGACTTGAAGAACACGCCCCAGTCCCAGTTGTAATTCATCGGGATTTCCCCTCAGACGGTTGTTTCACGGGCACCTTCGAGCATCCGGGGGCGCAAGGCGCCCTCGGATGAAAGGTTAGACACTAATGAGTGGCCTGCAGAATTGATTCGTGCTTGTGAGCACCAGGCCACTATTTGCTGAGGATCAGGACTTCTTCTCGTCCGCAGCCTTGTCGGTCGGCTCGGCGATCAGTTTTTTCAGCTCTTCGCTCATCTGGAAGTTGAGGTTCAGGCCTTTAGGCGGGATCGGCTGCATGAACCACTTGTCGTAGCTCTTGTTGACTTCGCCCGACTTGAAGTAGGCCACGATGGCGTCGTCGACCGCTTTCTTGAACGCAGCGTCTTCCTTGCGCACCATGCAGCCGTAGATTTCGTACGACTGTGGCGTACCGGTGATGACCCAGTCGGATGGCTTGCGCGCCTTGGCCATTTCACCGGCGAGCAGGGCGTCGTCCATCATGAAGGCCACGGCGCGGCCGCTTTCGAGCATGTTGAAGGCTTCACCGTGGTCCTTGGCGGAAATCACGTTCATCTTCATCTGCTTGTCGGCGTTCATCGCCTTGAGGATGCGCTCGGAGGTGGTACCAGCGGTGGTCACCACGTTCTTGCCGGCCAGGTCCGGGAAGTCTTTGTATGCAGGCTGACCGTCCTTGACCTTGGTCAACAGGCGGGTACCGACTTCGAAGATGCCGACCGAGAAGCCGACTTGCTGCTGGCGCTCGACGTTGTTGGTGGTGGAGCCGCACTCCAGGTCGACGGTGCCGTTCTGCACCAGCGGAATACGGGTTTGCGAGGTGACCAGGTTGTAACGGACCTTGATGTCCGTGCCCAGTTGCTTTTTCAGCGCGTCGACGACGGCCAGCTGGATGTCATGCGAGTAACCGACGGGCTCGGGTTTGCCGGCCAGGTAGGAAAATGGAATGGAGGAGTCGCGGTGCCCCAGTGTGATGGTGCCCGATTCCTTGATCTTCTTCAGGGTGCCGGTGAGCTCCTCGGCCATGGCCGGCGAAGCGATGACTGCAGCCGCGATGGCTGCGCCCAGCAATTGACGAACGATACGCATCAAATTTTCCTCGACGTGTTTGTTTTTTTTATGGAGCCGTTGGCGGACTCTTCGTTCAACGAATACAGCAAGAAGCGGGTGCATTCGGCTACCAAGTGTAGAGCATGACTCGTGCCAAGCCTTGCTGTCGACCTTAAACCGCTTGTATTGCTCGCGCTTGACAGTCTCGACATCTCTCCGGGGTTCGCCAGGCCGAATAAATAGCGCTTGCTCGTTCGGTTATCCGAACGCATGGGTCGCCGCACATCCAGATATCGCGTGTGGTAACTATGCAGTGCGCGGCAAGGGCGCAGACGTAGTGTGCTCTGCTCTTTGCCTGGAGAGCTCCACAGATGTCACCGCACCGGCCCCCGAACGATTCCATCGATAGCCTGATTGCCCAAAACTTGCCTGGATGGCTAGTCGACCACGCGCAACCGGAAAGGCTCGATGCGTTACGAAACGCCCTGCGGCGGCAGGCGAACTGCAATGCGCGGCTTGGCCCGATCCTCCAGGCCATCCCTTCTTTGCAGGCCTACGCAGCAGCGTTGCTCAAAACGAAACTGCGCAAGAGCGGCTTCAGCAACCCGGACGTGACGGGCTGGAGGGTAAGGGTCTCGCAGCGGCTGTTGCTGCCCAGCGCTTCGCCTGCGCTGCTGCGGCCCACCTATGTTCGTCGTTCCAGGCGGTCATTGCTGGAGGCGGCGCTGCATAACTATCATCGCAGGGAGACACGCCCCGGGCTCACGCTCAAAGGTGAACTGGTCGATGGCAACGGTAACCGCCTGCCGATGAGCTTCCACGCGTTTGCCTCCGCATGTCGCGAGGTTGACGCAGGGGGCAAGTACCAGGCGTTGCTCACCCACCATCTACAGCCTGAAGATGGCCCGGAGGATGAACCGGGCCAGGCCGTTTCCCGCTTGCACGGGCTGTTCGAAGCGAGTTTCAAGGCCCATTTCGAGGTGGCGATGCGGGTCGCTGCGTTGAAACAGGACATTGACGAGCGCACGTATTTTTTTCTGTTGCCGCTTATTGCCGAAAAGCCGGTGGTGCCTGCGCTGGTTGGCACTGTGGTTCCCCGACAGTTGTACCTGCTGGGCCGCCCGGTTCAAGGCGTGCTGACGCTGGAAGTGCGTCCGTCAGCTGAGGGCGCAGTGGAGTCGGTGGTGCTCTGGGTACCCGATGACCCTCATCAGCCCGTCTCCCGTCATGCCAGCTGGGATGCACTCGACAAGTACCTCGGTAAGCGCTTCCGTGCGCCGGCCTATCGGCGCTTTTTCGCGCGCTTCATTAACGAGCGTCAGCGCATCAATTTCTATCGGGTATTAAACGAACGGGTCGCGCAGGCATCGGCAGCCGGGGTGGAACTCGACGCCCGTTCTGCACCGATCACTGACGCACCGTTCGTACACCTGCGCCGGCAACACCTTGCCAAGATCAGGGATGACGCCAAGGTGCTCGCCGTGCCCACCGATGTCGAAGATGACGAAGACCGCGAAGCGCGCATGCAGGGCTACAAAGAGCTGGGTATGAACTTGCTGAATGTGGCGGGGGCCTTCGTGCCTGTGCTTGGCGAAGTGCTGCTGGTGGCAAATGCGGTTCAGATTGCTGACGAAGTGTATGAAGGGTATGAAGATTGGCGCATGGGTGATCGCGAAGGGGCGTTGAACCACCTGTTCAACGTTGCCGAGAATGTCGTGCTCGGCGGGATGATCGCAGCCGGCAGCCAAGTGGCCGTGCGTGCCCTTGAGCGTCTGGCCTTCGTGGATGACTTGGCACCGGTGTGCACCTCCGCAGGCAAGGTCAGGCTCATGGCCACGGATCTGCCCGGTTACGATGCCCAACCGTTGCGGGGTGTCGGCGCACAAGAATGGTTGTGGCACCTCGATGAGGGGCGTTATCGGGTGATGGAGGATCCGCAGGATGGTCGCTCCAGGATCCTGCACCCTGGTCGCCCCAGGGCCTACCGGCCAGTGATCGAGCAGAATGGCGCCGGCGGCTGGCGCCATGAACTGGAAGCGCCCCAATACTGGGAAGGGCGAGCCAATCTGGTACGCCGTTTGAGTACGCCCCTGGCAGAGCTACCGGAACCGACATGCGACTACCTGCTCCAGGTGACAGGGCTGAGTGAAGCGCAGATTCGCCGTTTACACGTTGAGCACATGGGCGCACCTGCACGGTTGCTCGATGCCCTGGAGCTTTATCAGGCACATGAGTTACACCCGGACTTCAGCGCGCCGCGACTGGCGCAGTACGTTGCTGATCGGCAAGTGCAGCCCAATGGCATCGAGCGGATATTGCGGCGCACTTTCCCCGGCCTGTCGGCTCGCTGTACCCGTGAGCTGCTTCAGCAATGCAGCGGTGCGCAGCTCGATACACTCAGCACCGCGCAGCGGATCCCTTTGGCAGTGGCCGAGCGTGCACGATGGTCGCTGCGCGAAAGCCGTCTGGACAGGGCCTGTGCCGGTTTGCGCCTGCCGCGTTGCGTCAATCCGGACACCGAACGCCTGGCTTTGGGCTTGCTCGAGCGTCAGCTGAAATGGCCGGACACCCTGCGCATCGAACTGCGCGAAGGTAGCCCGAGTGGCCGGTATCTGTCCGGTATCGGCGCAGAGTCTGCGCAGGATGTACGGTGTATCGTGCGCCGCGGCGACGGCTATCGCTACGCCGGTCAAGGTACATCCGGCCCCTACCTGGCGGCACTGTTGGCTGCGCTGGACGAGACGCAGACAGCCGATCTCGGCGATGCCGCTGTCAGTCCAGGCGCCCTGGGCTCGTTGTTGATCGAGGCCGCTGCCGGGGATCGCACCCAAGCGGCTGAGCTCTGTGGCATGCCCCGCCTGGGCGTTGGCCTTCGACCCCCGACCCGTTTTGGAGATGGGCGTATCGGGTATGCCTTGAGTGGGCGAGGCGAGAGCAGTCGGCGTGCCATAGGGCGTGGTATTCACCAAGTGTTTCCGACGATGACAGACGGGGAGCTACAAGCCTATCTGCTTGACCTCATGGAGCGGCGAGTAGGGTTGTGGGAGCACTACAGCCAGCTGACGGGGCAGTTGGCGCGCCTGCGTCAGAGCCTGCGCCAGTGGCGCAGGGATGCCAGTAACCCACTGGACGCGCTGCGCCGCCGTCGGGTCGCTACTGCCGTACGGCGAAGCTGGCGGCGCAAGATAACCGACGAGGCCGGGGACTACGCGCTGATCATCAGCGGAGAGCGTATCGGGAGTCTGCCCGAATTACCGGAGGGGGTGAGCTTTGATCATGTGCGACGGCTGATCCTCAGTGACCTGGGCCTTGGTGAAATCAATGCGGACTTTCTTCGACGCTTTCCCAACCTGATTGAGCTCGACCTGTCCGGCAATCGCCTGACTGCGATCCCTCACGGCATTGAACATATGCCCCGCCTGCGGCAGCTAAACCTGCGCCGCAACAGCGTGATAATGGATGAGGCCGGTGAATTGCGTCTTGCCGGGATGAGTGCGCTGCGGTACCTGGACCTCAGCCACAACCCGTTGGGAAGGGCGCCGGTACTGACGCGCCTGGGCAATTTGCGTGAAGTCAACTTGCGCTCTGCCGGCCTGGAGGCGTTGCCTGAGCAGATTTCATTTCGTGCCCATGTGGACGTGCGTAACAACAACATTCGCACACTGCGCCGAGAGTTGCAGCAGCTGCGCCTGCAGGTGCACCAGTTGTCCTTGCACGATAACCCACTTGGCGAAGCTGACGCATTGCTGCTCGATGAGGCACGAGGTGTGGCCCCGGGCCAGTGGGGGTCAGCGTCCGCACGCCATCGCGCCATTGACAGTGACCTGTTCAATACCTGGGCCAACAGCACAGCCGACGCTGAACGTGATCGCCAGCAGACCATATGGACAGCGCTGCTTGAGGAACCGCATTCAGATGGAATGTTCCGCTTTCTGGCAGACTTCGTCCACGGCGAGGACTTTGAACAGCACCCTGGGCATTACCGCAGCCGAATCTGGCGGATTCTGGAAACGTGTGAGCAGCACGAGCAGTTGCGTCATCAATTGTTTCTTGAGGCATCTGGCCGGCGCAGTTGTGAGGACCGCCTGCTGCTGTTGCTGGAGCAGATGGAAATTGGGGTTTTGGTACTGCGCGCCGTCGAAGATGCTCATGGGAGCCGGATGGAAGCTCGTTTGCTGAGCCTGGCGCGTGGTTTGTTTCGCCTGGACGAGGTCGACCGCCACGCGACGTTGCACGTGCAACGCATGCATGCCGAGCACGCCCCACATATCGATGAAATCGAGACAAGGCTTTTTTACCGACAGCGGCTTGCGCGTCCGCTGGGCTTGCCGATCGAGCTCGACGAAATGCACTACCCAAGTTTTGCAAACGTAACCACCAGCGACCTGCTGCGGGTCCAGGACGCGGTTCTGCAAAATGAGTCGACGGATGCCCTGATTGCCTCGTTGGCACAGCGGCCTTTCTGGGAGCAATACGCGCGCGAGTTTCATGCGCAGCGATTTGAAGACCTGGTACAGCCACTGCACCAGCGGATGGAGGCCCTGCAGGCTCAGGTAGATGAGCAAGTGATCAGCGAAAACGAGTTTCTGCAACGCTGTGAAGCACTGAAGGCTGATTTCGATCGCAGCGAGCGGGCATTGCTGGCGCGGTTGGCGCGTGAAGCCTACGAGCGCTGGGCGAATACGCCCCCTTGACGGATCAAGAGGGCTTCACCGTCGGTATCAGGCTGCGCGGCTATTCGCGCGCACCTTGCGGGCTTGCTGCAGATACGCCTCCAGGGCCATCTGCTCCTGTGCGGTCAGCGACAGGCCCAGCTTGGTGCGACGCCAGATAATGTCAGCGGTTTGCTCTGCCCATTCCTCTTCCAGCAGGTAGTCCACCTCGCGGGTGAACAGCCCGGCCCCTATAGCCTGCCCGAGGTCTTCGGGGCCGTGAACGCCATCGAGCAGTCGCCACACACGGCTGCCATAGGTGAGCACCCAGCGTTTGGCCAGGTCTACAGGCAACCAGCCGCAACGTGCCAGTACGGCATCGATCAGCGCCTGTACCGTTGTCATGCCCTCTGCGCCCGGCAGTGGCGCACTGGCGGTCCAGGGGCCGCGCATCTGGGTGAAGAAGGGCTTGAGTTCAGCCATGGCCGATTCGGCCAGCTTGCGGTAGGTGGTGAGCTTGCCACCGAACACCGACAGCAGCGGTGCCTGGCCAGCTTCTGCCGAAAGGGCGAGTGTGTAGTCCCGGGTCACCGCCGAAGGGTTGTCCGACTCGTCGTTGCACAGCGGCCGAACGCCGGAGTAGGTATGCAGGATGTCGGCTTGGCTCAGTTGGTGGTTGAAGTGCTCGTTGACGACCTTCAACAGGTAATGTGTTTCCTGCTCGGTAATGGCGACCGCGGCCGGGTCGCCGCTGTATTCCCGGTCAGTGGTGCCGATCAGGGTAAAGCGGTCCAGGTACGGGATGCAGAAGACGATGCGCTGGTCTTCATTCTGCAGAATGTAGGCATGTTCACCTTCATACAGGCGCGGCACGATAATGTGGCTGCCCTGGATCAGGCGGATGCCGTAAGGCGCATCGAGCTTGAGGTCGTCCTTGATGAAGCTGGCCACCCACGGGCCGGCAGCGTTGACCAGCGCGCGGGTATGGATCGTCTGGAGGCTGCCGTCGGCGTGCTGCAGCTCTACCTGCCACAAGCCCTCTACACGTTCGGCGCGCAAGCAGCGGGTGCGGGTGTGGATGTGTGCGCCCAGCTCACGGGCCGCCATGGCGTTGAGTACTACCAGGCGGGCGTCATCGACAGCGCAGTCGGCGTATTCGAAGCCGCGGGTGATTGCCGGCTTCAGCGGGTAGCCCGGGCCGAAGCGCAGGCTACGCGAGGCGCCCAGGCGCTTGCGCTTGCCCAGGTGGTCGTAGAGGAACAGGCCGGCGCGGATCATCCATGCAGGGCGCAGGTGCGGGCGGTGCGGAAGCACGAAGCGCATAGGTTTGACGATGTGCGGGGCCTTGGCCAGCAGCACTTCGCGTTCAGCCAAGGCCTCGCGTACGAGGCGAAACTCGTAGTGCTCCAGGTAGCGCAGGCCACCGTGAATCAGTTTGCTGCTGGCTGACGACGTGTGTTGGGCCAGGTCGTCTTTTTCGCAAAGGAAGACCTTCAAGCCGCGACCAGCGGCGTCGGCAGCGATGCCCACGCCATTGATGCCACCGCCGATCACGACAAGGTCATAGCAGTCGGCTGTTGGGGGCTGGGACGAAACTGGCTGGGACACGGGCAAGGCCTCCTGGGGCTGTTCACATCGAATATGAACATTGATGTTCGTTTGCGAAAATATTAGCGCAACAGAAAGCCGGTCGCCAGTCAGTCTCTATAGAAAAAACTGATCAAATGACAACGAAGTGAACATTTCCGAAAATTTAGGGGGTGGCTTTGGTTATGGGGGGGCGCTGTCTCAGGCATAACTGGCCCGAAACCGATGCAGGCGCGAGCCACGTTCGCGATGCGCCGCGCGGGCCGCACTTGATCTCACGGCCGCCACACATCTGGCGGCATGCACCCACCAGCCCTCAAACCACCTCAAGCCTGATCTTGTTCTGGTTCAACAATTGGGTCAGGGTTGGGGTTGGTGTCTGGTCGGTCACCAGGCAGTCGACCAGGTCGATCGAGCCCAGACGCACCATGGCATTGCGCCCGAACTTGCTGGAATCGGCCGCGAGGATCACTTGCCGGGCATTGGCGATGATGGCTTGCGACACCCGCACTTCCTGATAGTCGAAATCGAGCAGGCTGCCATCCTCGTCGATACCGCTGATGCCCACCAGGGCGAAGTCGACCTTGAACTGGTTAATGAAATCGACACTGGCCTGGCCGACTACACCACCATCACGGCGTACCGTGCCACCCGCCACCAGCACTTCGAAATCGTCCTTGGCGGCCAGGATCGCCGCCACGTGCAAGTTGTTGGTGATGACTTTCAGGTGGTTGTGGTTGAGCAGCGCCCGTGCGATCGATTCGGTGGTGGTGCCGATGTTGATGAACAGCGACGCATGGTCGGGAATCTGCCGGGCTACGGCGTCGGCAATGCGCTGCTTTTCGTCGCGCATCTGGTCGGCACGCATGGCGTAGGCGGTGTTCTCGATGCTCGAATCGTAAGCCGCGCCGCCGTGATAACGACGCAGCAGGTTGAGCTCGGCAAGCTGGTTGATGTCGCGTCGGATGGTCTGGGGAGTGACAACGAACAGCTGCGCCATTTCCTCGATACTGACATAGCCGCGTTCGCGTACCAGTTCGAGGATTTGTTGTTGGCGAGGGGGCAGATTCATGGGCGGTCCTTTGGGGCTGCCGGACAAATTCTGCAATGATGCCGTAGGAAGGGGATGACGGCCAGTGGACGATTGGGGCCGCATGGCGGCCCCAACAGCTATCATGCCTCGTGATCTTCCCAATCACGGGTACGCTCGACCGCCTTCTTCCAGCCGGCATACAGCTTTTCTTTCTGCGTTTCGTCCAACTGCGGGCTGAACTCACGCTCGATGATCGCCTTGTCGCGCAGCTCGTCCAGGCCACTCCAGAAGCCACAGGCCAGGCCTGCCAGATAGGCGGCGCCCAGCGCCGTGGTTTCGCGCATCTGCGGCCGCTCGACGCAGGTGCCGAGGATGTCGGCCTGGAACTGCATGAGGAAGTTGTTGGCCACTGCACCACCGTCCACGCGCAGCTCGGACAAGCGCTGGCCACAGTCCTGCTGCATGGCGTCGAGGACATCGCGGGTCTGGTAGGCGATGGACTCCAGTGCGGCGCGAATGATGTGGTCCACCTTTACACCACGTGTCAGGCCGAACAATGCACCGCGGGCATACGGGTCCCAATACGGGGCACCCAGGCCGGTAAAGGCGGGCACCAGGTACACGCCGTTGCTGTCCTTGACCTTGCTGGCGAAATACTCGGTATCCAGGGCGTCGTTGACGATCTTCAGTTCGTCACGCAACCATTGCACGGTAGAGCCACCATTGAATACCGCACCTTCCAGTGCATAGGCCACCTCACCACGCGGGCCGCAGGCAATGGTCGTGAGCAGGCCGTGGGATGACTTCACCGCCTGGTCGCCCGTGTTCATCAACAGGAAGCAGCCGGTGCCGTAGGTATTCTTGGCTTGACCCGGCTCAACGCACATCTGGCCGAACAGTGCCGACTGCTGGTCGCCGGCGATACCGGCAATGGCAATGCCGCTCTTGGTGTGGCCGTACACTTCCGAAGATGGGCGCACCTCAGGCAGCATTTGCCGCGGGATGCCCAGGATTTGCAGCAGCTTGTCGTCCCACTGCAGGCTGTGGATGTTGAACATCAGCGTGCGGGAGGCGTTGGTGTAGTCGGTGACGTGAACCTTGCCACCCGTAAACTTCCAGATCAGCCAGGTGTCGATGGTGCCGAACAGCAGTTCGCCACGCTCGGCGCGTTCACGGGCGCCGTCGACATTGTCGAGGATCCACTTCAGCTTGGTGCCGGAGAAATACGGGTCGGTAACCAGGCCGGTGGTTTCACGAATGTAGCCTTCGTGGCCGTCACGCTTGAGCTGGGCACAAATCTCGGTGCTGCGGCGGCACTGCCAGACAATGGCGTTGTACACCGGGCGTCCGGTTTCCTTGTCCCACACCACCGTGGTTTCGCGTTGGTTGGTGATGCCCAGCGCAGCGACCTGGGCGTGGCTGATACCCGCCTGGGCAAGGGCCTCGACCATGGTGGCGCTTTGTGTGGCGAAAATCTCCATCGGGTCATGCTCGACCCAGCCCGCCTGCGGGTAATGCTGTGCGAACTCGCGCTGGGAGGTACCTACAACATTGGCGTCACGGTCGAAAATGATCGCCCGTGAGCTGGTGGTACCCTGGTCCAGGGCGATGATGTAGTTCTTATCCTGGGTGTCTGTCATGGTCGTAGGCCTTGCAAGAATAGGGGGTCAGGGCTGTGCGTGATGGCGGCATCAATTGGCTTGAGTATCGCCCTGGCGAATGTCATTTGTCTCAGGGGTCGCGGCAGGCGCCATTGGCAGGTTGCGTGCAATCAGGCCGCGATAGCTCGCTGCACCCAAGCAGGCGCCAAGGATCGGTGCAAATACCGGAACCAGGAAATAGGGAATATCCCGCCCGCCAGTGAAGGCGATTTCGCCCCAACCGGCCAGGAAGGTCATGAGTTTTGGCCCGAAATCGCGGGCCGGGTTCATCGCAAAGCCAGTCAATGGGCCCATGGCGCTGCCAATCACTGCAATCAGCAGGCCGATCAGCAGCGGGGCCATGGCGCCGCGCGGCAGGCCGTTGTTGTCGTCGGTCAGGGCCATGATCACGGCCATCAGAATGGCAGTGATCACCACTTCGACCAGAAACGCCTGGCTGGTGGACAGCGACGGGTGCGGGTAGGTGGAGAACACCGAGGCCAGCTCCAGGCTGCCTTCGCTACCGCGCAGCATGGCGTGGGCTTGTTCGAAATCGAAGAACAGATTGCTGTATAGCGTGTAGACCAGTGCTGCGCCACAGAATGCGCCGCATACCTGGGCCAGCATGTAGAAGGGCAGCTTGCGCTTGTCGAACCCTGCGAACAGTGTGAGGGCGATACTCACGGCTGGGTTCAGGTGCGCACCGGAAATACCGGCGGTGAGGTAGATGGCCATGCTGACGCCCACGCCCCAGATGATACTGATTTCCCAAAGCCCGAAGCTGGCGCCGGCCACCTTGAGCGCGGCGACGCAGCCGGTACCGAAGAAGATGAGCAGGGCGGTGCCGAGAAACTCGGCCAGGCATTGGCTGGACAGTGTGGGTTGGCGCAGAGCAGTCGTCATGTATGACCTCGTTTTTTTGTTGTGAGGCGCGTGGCGCTCGACAGCAAAACCCGGTGTCTATCCCCATTGACCCCGGGTGATGTAGGAAATGCACCTTATAAGTGCACCGCTTATTCAGAAACGAAAAAATATAGACAAGAAACGCTGATGTCAAAGGTCGAAAGTGAACGGTCAGTCACGATATGGTCGCTAGAATCAGCTGCTGATCCCTGTACTAGACGCGCGCGATTGCGGTGCGGTGGCTGGGATGTGGGAATTGTCCTAAAGTAGCCGCCGAGTCGTCCCTGACTGGAGCCCTTGCATGACCCCCGCCCTAGACTTGTTGAAGAAGCACCGTGCCGAGCATCGTGTGCACAGTTATGAACATGACCCGAAGTCGGCGTCGTATGGCCTGGAGGCGGCAGAAAAGCTCGGGCTCGACCCGCAACAGGTGTTCAAGACGTTGCTGGCAAGCAGCGAGAAAGGGGAATTGCTGGTAGCGGTTGTGCCTGTGGTGGGTACCCTGGACCTCAAGGCCCTGGCCCATGCTGCCGGCGTGAAGAAGTGCGAGATGGCCGACCCGGCGGCGGCGCAGCGGGCGACCGGTTACCTGGTGGGTGGCATCAGCCCGCTGGGGCAGAAGAAGCGCCTGCGGACCTTCATTGATGACTCGGCGCAGAATTTTGCAACTATCCATGTCAGCGCCGGCAGGCGTGGCCTGGAAGTGGAGTTGGCAGCGGCGGTGCTGGCGGAGTATACGCAGGGCACGTTTGCCGGGATTGGTCGAGGCTGAGAACAGGGGGCCGCCAAGCGGCCCCCTGGCGCTGAAGTCAAGTCGCCGAACTGTATCGACGCACGCCATTCTCCTGGCGTGGCAACTGTGCTGCAACGCTACCCGGTACCGGGAATAGCACCAGGTGATCGGCCTTCACTGCAATCTCCACATTCTCACCGACCTCGTGGTCGTTATGGCTAGGGAAGATCGCTTCGAGCTGGCTGCCGGTGGGTAACTGCAGGCGGTAGAGCGTGGATGCCCCAAGGAAACTCTTGCCCACGATGTTTGCCAGGAGCGCGCTGCCAGGTGCATGCACGATATCATCCGGGCGCAGCAGTACATCCACCGAACTGCCCGGCGCCATGATGTAGGCGCGGTTACCGCGCAGCTCACCCACTTCGGTATTGACTGCCTCGTGGCTGCTCATTTGCCCACGGATGAAGTATCCCTGGCCGATGAAACTCGCCACGAATGGCGTCTGCGGTTCGTGGTAAAGGTTATAGGGCGTATCCCACTGTTCCAGGCGGCCTTCCTTGAAGACGCCAACCTGGTCGCTGACGGCAAAGGCTTCTTCCTGGTCATGGGTGACCAGAATGGCGCTGGTACCGCGGCTTTTGAGAATATCGCGAACCTCATGGCTCAGGCGCCGGCGCAGCTCCACGTCGAGGTTGGAGAATGGCTCGTCAAGCAGCAACAGTTGCGGCTCGGGCGCCAGCGCCCGGGCCAGGGCGACACGTTGCTGCTGGCCGCCAGACAGCTCATGCGGGTAACGCCCGCCCAGCCCGCCGAGTTTGACCAGCTCCAGCATCTCTTCGATGACGGCGGCCTGGCGTGGGTGTTTGGCGATACCAAAGGCAATGTTCTGCGCCACGGTCAGGTGCGGGAATAGCGCGTAGTCCTGAAATACCATGCCGATGCGGCGCTTTTCCGGAGCCAGGGTGAAGCCAGCCCGGGAAATGACCTCACCGGCCAGGTGGATTTCACCTTCGTGCACCGGCTCGAAACCGGCGATGGCACGCAGGGTGGTGGTCTTGCCACAACCGGATGAACCCAGCAGGCAACCGATGTCGCCTGCGTTCAGGTGCAGGTTGAGGTTCTGGACGATGCGCTGGTCGCCATAGCCGCAGGCGAGGTTGCGCAGGTTGAGCAGTAGGGGTTGACTCATGCGTGGTGGTAAGCCGGTTCTACAAGGAATTCGAGAAGCGCCTTCTGTGCATGCAGGCGGTTTTCAGCTTCGTCCCAGGCGACCGAACGTGGGTCGTCGAGCAGGTCCTGGCTGATTTCCTCGCCACGGTGGGCGGGCAGGCAGTGCATGAAGAGGACATCGGGTGCAGCCAGGTCGAGCAGTTCGCGGGTGACCTGGTAAGGCGCGAAATGCGCCAGGCGCCGTGCAGTTTCCTCCTCCTGACCCATGGAAGTCCAGACATCGGTGACCACCAGGTGTGCATCACGCACAGCTTCCCTGGCATCCCGGATGATCTGCACGCGGTCACCGCCCAGTGCCATGAAGCGTTGATCCGGCTCATAGCCTTCGGGGCAGGCGATGCGCAGCTGGAAATCGAACTGCCTGGCGGCTTCGATATAGGAGTTGCACATGTTGAAGCCATCGCCGATCCAGGTCACGGTCTTGCCCTGAATCGAGCCGCGGTGTTCAACGAAGGTCTGCATGTCGGCCAGCAGTTGGCACGGGTGCGATTCGTCGGACAGGCCGTTGATCACGGGCACACGCGACTTGGCGGCGAACTCGGTCAGGGTGCTGTGGGCGTGGGTCCGGATCATCACCACATCAACCATGCTCGACAGCACGATGGCGCTGTCACCAATCGGCTCGCCGCGGCCCAGCTGGGTGTCGCGGGGCGACAGGAAGATGGCCTGGCCGCCGAGCTGGATCATGCCGGCCTCGAACGACACGCGGGTACGGGTCGAGGACTTTTCGAAGATCATGCCCAGCACACGGTTCTTCAGCGGTTCGAACAGCACGCCTCGCTTGCGCAGGTCCTTCAGCTCGATGCCGCGGCGGATCACCCCGAGCAATTCGTCGGTGGTGAAGTCCAGCAGGGAGAGAAAGTGCCTAGCGCTCATGAGTGACTACCTTATCTGCAACGGTATGCAGGTCGACCGTATGGTTTTTTTGACAACGGGGGTGACCTGCGGCGTAAGCCGCACGGGGCGGACGAAATAGGGAAAGGCGCAATACTATAAGTAAATGTCGCCTGAAGCCAAGAGGGGAAAAGCGGGGTGATCGCAAAGGGTATTGCAAAGGGTGTCTTTACCCGTTGGCCCGTGCTGTTCTTTATTTGCTACAGACGGTTGTACACGGCTTGCTGGCAATTTGGCAAATGGCTGTCGTAAATCGTGCGCCTGATGTCGGTGGATTCACGCGGCGAAGCGCACTGGCCGCGGGGCGGGGGCGGGCGCATAGTCACTGTTCGACAACAACAAGGCAGAGGCGGCCATGACCAAGACCCTGCATCACCGTGCCTGTCACCTGTGCGAAGCGATCTGCGGGCTCAACATCGAAGTCAGCCATGAGGAAGACGGGCGGGCCCTGATCAGCTCGATCAAGGGCGACCCCATGGACCCGTTCAGCCGTGGCCATGTCTGCCCCAAGGCCGTGGCGTTGCAGGACATTCAGAACGACCCGGATCGCCTGCGCCAGCCCCACAAGCGGGTCGGCGAGCATTGGCAGGCCATTGGCTGGGATGAGGCTTTCGCACTGGCAGCCGAAAAATTGTGGGCGGTCCAGCAAGCCCATGGGCGCAATGCCGTGGCGGTCTACCAAGGCAACCCGAGCGTGCACAATTACGGCTTGATGACCCACAGCAACTACTTTCTGGGCCTGCTCAAGACCCGTAACCGTTTCTCAGCCACTTCAGTGGACCAGTTGCCCCAACACCTGGTCAGCCACTTGATGTATGGGCATGGGCTGCTGCTGCCGATTCCGGACATCGACCACACGGGGTTCATGCTGATTCTTGGCGGCAACCCGCTGGCCTCCAATGGCAGCATCATGACTGTTCCGGACGTGGAGAAGCGCCTGAAGGCCCTGCGGGCGCGTGGTGGGCGCCTGGTGGTGGTTGACCCGCGGCGTAGCGAAACGGCGGCAATGGCTGACAGCCATTTGTTCATACGCCCCGGTGGTGATGCAGCCCTGTTGTGCGGCTTGCTCAACACATTGTTCGAAGAGGGCCTGGCACGGGTCTCGCACTTGCCGGTCAACGGCCTGCAGCAGGTGCGCGAGGCCATTGCGCCGTTCAGTGCCGAGGCCGTGAGCGCCCAATGTGGTATTGCTGCAGCGGATATTCGCCAGCTGGCACGCGACTTCGCCGCTGCCGGGCAGGCCGTGTGCTACGGCCGCATGGGCGTCTCGACCCAAGCATTCGGTACCCTTTGCCACTGGCTGGTGCAACTTGTGAACCTGGTGACCGGCAACCTCGACCGCACAGGCGGCGCGTTGTGCACGGAGCCTGCCGTCGACCTGGTGGCAACCACCTCGGGCGGCCATTTCAACGCCTGGCAGAGCCGTGTGTCGGGTTTGCCCGAGTACGGCGGCGAGCTGCCGGTGGCTGCCCTGGCCGAGGAAATGCAAACACCGGGCGAAGGGCAGGTGCGGGCCCTGGTGACCGTTGCCGGTAACCCTGTGTTGTCCACGCCTAACGGCCGCCAGCTGGATACGGCGCTGGAGGGTTTGGAGTTCATGCTCAGTATCGATCTCTACATCAACGAAACCACCCGCCATGCCGACTTGATCCTGCCCTCCACCTCAGCGCTGGAGAACGACCATTACGACAGCACCTTCAACTTGCTGGCAGTGCGCAATGTCACGCGCTTCAACCGGGCGATCCTGGCCAAGCCGGAGGGGGCACTGCATGACTGGGAGATCTTTGTCGGCCTGGCCCAGGCGTTTGCCCAGCGTGCCGAGTTGGCGTTGAAGCCGACCTGGTCGCCTGCGCAGATGATTGATCAAGCCCTGCGCAAAGGGCGCTATGGTGAAGCAACGCCTTGGCAGCTCTCCCTGGCAACACTGGACGATCACCCGCACGGGCTTGACCTGGGGCCGTTACGCAGCAACCTCGCTGGGCGCTTGGCGACCGCCAGCAAGGCTGTCGAAGCAGCCCCTCAGGTCTTGCTGGACGACTTGCACCGCCTGGCGCGAATGACGCCCCCAGTGCCGGGCGAGCTGCTGCTGATCGGGCGCCGCCATGTGCGCAGCAACAACTCGTGGATGCACAACTTCCATCGCCTGGTAAAAGGCAAGCCACGGCATCAGTTGTTGATGCACCCGCAAGATTTGCAGCAGCGGCAACTGCAGGATGGCCAGCGCGTGCGCATCCGTTCGCGTACTGGCTCACTGGAGGTCGAGGTGCAGGCCTGCGAGGACATGATGCCCGGTGTGGTCAGCTTGCCCCATGGTTATGGTCATGGTCGTCAGGGCGTGCACCTGCAGATCGCCCAGGCGCAACCCGGCGTGAGTGCCAATGACCTGACCGATGAGCGCTTTCGGGACCAGGTTTCCGGAAACGCTGCGCTCAATGGCGTACCCGTGCAGGTCGAGGCCGCTTGAGGAACGGCAAGGCCGAGCACGGCGCTCGGCTTTCCGATACAATGCGACACCGTGCCGACGACTGTGTCGGATAGTTCAGCCGAGGTGCTACATGGATATCATCGAAACGATCAAAGAGCAGATTGCCAACAACACCATTCTGCTTTACATGAAAGGCTCGCCGAATGCCCCGCAGTGCGGCTTCTCTGCGCGTGCATCGCAGGCCGTGATGGGTTGTGGCGAAAAGTTCGCCTACGTCGACATCCTGCAGAACCCGGAAATTCGCGCCAACCTGCCAAAATACGCCAACTGGCCGACCTTCCCGCAACTGTGGGTAGCCGGTGAGCTGGTTGGCGGCAGCGACATCATGCTGGAAATGTTCGAGAAGGGTGAGCTGCAAACCCTGATCAAGGAAGCGGCTGCCAAGGCCAAGGCTTCTGAAGCCTGATCTTCCGGCAAGCATAAAAAAACCCGCGATCAGCGGGTTTTTTTATGGGGCGAATAGTTACTCTTCGCCCATCTGCGACTGCAGGTAGTTCTCGATACCGATCTTGTCGATCAGCCCCAGTTGGGTTTCCAGCCAGTCGATGTGTTCTTCCTCGGACTCGAGGATATCTTCGAGCACGTCACGCGAGCCGAAGTCGCCAGCGGTTTCACAATGGGCGATGGCGGCCTTCAGGTCGACCAGGCCTTGCTGTTCAATCTTCAGGTCACACTCGAGCATTTCCTTGGTGTGCTCGCCGATCAGCAGTTTGCCCAGGTCCTGAACGTTAGGAATACCTTCGAGAAACAAAATACGCTTGATCAGTTTGTCAGCGTGCTTCATTTCATCGATGGATTCTTTGTACTCGTGCTTGCCGAGTTTGTTCAGCCCCCAATCTTCGTACATGCGTGCGTGCAGGAAGTACTGGTTGATCGCGACCAGCTCGTTTCCGAGGATCTTGTTGAGATGCTGGATGACGCTTACGTCGCCTTTCATGTCGGGTTCCTGCCCTGTAGAAGTGTGTCAATCCACTGAAGTTTGAGCCCGATACTTAGGTGTGTCAAACCTAAGTTCTTGAATACTAAGTGAAAATTAATAGGAATAAGAATGTTTGTGAACCGCGTTGCAACGCTAACTTGTTGAATTGCGGGCATAAAAAAACCGGACACCAGGTCCGGTTCTTGAAATTCTGCGTTCAGGCAGCGGTAAATTCGACGGGGTAGGGCAAGGCCGCCTGGCTGACCTGAAGCTCGGTCAGGGTCTCGCGGACCACCTGCTTGGCCACGCAGGCGCATTTCCCACACTGGCTGGCGACATTGGTGGCGGCTCGCACTTCCTTGTAACTGCAGCATCCTTCATAGATCGCATCGCGGATCTGTCCGTCGGTAACGCCGACACAAAGACACACATACATAAGGGCTGACCATCGCTGGTTGGGTCGATGGGTTGGAGCTTAATGTTAATGAGAATGCTTGTCAAAGATCTTTCTGAGGGTGCTGTGCTTGAGCGACCGGTGGTCGCTTTGTCGACGGAGTCGGCCTGTCATGAGAAGCCGTGTATGATGGTCGGCCTTTGTTGGATGTCGGGCAAGCCCGTCTGGCCCGGCAAACGGTTTTTCACCCTCATCAGGAGATTACAATGAGCGTACTCGTTGGTAAGAAAGCCCCCGATTTCACCGTTCCGGCCGTGCTGGGCAATGGCGAGATCGTCGATAGCTTCAACCTGGCCTCGGCCATCAAGGGCAAGTACGGCCTGGTGTTCTTCTACCCGCTGGACTTCACCTTCGTCTGCCCGTCCGAGCTGATCGCCCTGGACAACCGCATCCCTGACTTCCAGGCGCGCAACGTGGAAGTGATCGGCGTGTCGATCGACTCGCACTTCACCCACAACGCCTGGCGTAACACCCCGGTCAACAACGGCGGCATCGGTCAGGTGAAGTACACCCTGGCTGCCGACATGACCCACGAAATCTGCAAAGCCTACGACGTCGAGTCCGAAGGCGGCGTGGCCTTCCGTGGTGCCTTCCTGATCGATACCAACGGTGTTGTCCGTTCGCAGATCGTCAACGACCTGCCACTGGGCCGTAACATGGACGAGCTGCTGCGTCTGGTCGACGCTCTGCAGTTCCACGAAGAGCACGGCGAAGTGTGCCCTGCCAACTGGAAAAAAGGCGACAAGGGCATGAACGCTTCGCCTGAAGGCGTTGCTGCCTACCTGAGCGAGAACGCTGGCAAGCTGTAATTGCTGCGTGCATGAAAAAACCGGCCTTCGTGGCCGGTTTTTTTATGCCTCACTGTGCAGGTCTCTTACGGACGCGCTCGCGAATGCTTTTGGCAGATCAATCGTTGAAATCGCGCCAGCCGCCCATTTCTTTCCAGCGGTTGACGATGCCGCAGAACAGCTCAGCGGTTTTCTCGGTGTCATAACGTGCCGAGTGCGCCTCACGCCCGTCGAAGTCGATGTCGGCGCTCTGGCAGGCTCGTGCCAGCACGGTCTGGCCATACGCCAGGCCCGCCAGGGTGGCGGTGTCGAAGCTGGAGAACGGGTGGAACGGGTTGCGCTTCAGGTCATTGCGCGCCACTGCTGCATTGAGGAAACCCAGGTCGAAGCTGCTGTTGTGGCCGACCAGAATCGCCCGCTTGCAGCCGTTGGCCTTGAGTGCCTTGCGCACGCCGCGGAAGATGTCGGTCATCGCGCTTTCCTCGCTGACCGCCATGCGCAGCGGGTGGTCCAGCTTGATCCCGGTGAACTCAAGTGCGGCCGGCTCGATGTTGGCGCCCTCGAACGGCTCCACGCGGTGGAAGTAGGTATGTTCGGGGAACAGGAAGCCTTTCTCGTCCATGCCGATGGTGACGGCGGCAATTTCCAGCAATGCATCGGTAGCGCTGTTGAAACCACCGGTTTCAACATCCACCACGACCGGCAGATAGCCGCGGAAGCGCTCAGCCATCGGATGGCGAGGACCGCTGCTGCCTTGGGTGTCCAGGTCGTCTTCGTAAAGGTCTTCGCTCACGCGTTTTTCTCCAGCAGGCGCCAGCGCAGTTTTTCGCCAGCGCGCAGCGGGACTACGGTTTGCTCGCCAAATGGCAGGCTTTCCGGAGCGGTCCATTCTTCGCGGACCAGGGTAATGGTGTCGGTGTTCGCCGGCAGGCCATAGAAGGCCGGGCCGTGCAGGCTGGCGAAGCCTTCCAGCTTGTCCAGCGCGTTACGCTGCTCGAACGCTTCGGCGTACATCTCGATGGCCGCATAGGCGGTGTAGCAACCCGCGCAACCGCAGGCTGCTTCCTTGGCGTGACGGGCATGAGGTGCCGAGTCGGTGCCGAGGAAGAACTTCGGATTGCCGCTGGTGGCTGCGTCCAGCAAGGCCACCTGGTGGGTGTTGCGCTTGAGGATCGGCAGGCAGTAGAAGTGCGGGCGAATGCCGCCGACCAGCATGTGGTTGCGGTTGTACAGCAGGTGCTGGGCGGTGATGGTCGCACCCACGTTGGCCGGGGCCTCGGTGACGAACTGCGCGGCATCGCTGGTGGTGATGTGTTCGAACACCACTTTCAGCGTCGGGAAGCGCTCGACCACACGGCGCATGTGCTCGTCGATGAAGCGCTTCTCGCGGTCGAACACGTCGATCTCGCTGCGGGTCACTTCGCCATGCACCAGCAGCGGCATGCCCACTTCCGCCATTGCCTCTATGGCCGGGAAGATGTTGTCGATGTTGGTCACGCCGGAATCGGAGTTGGTGGTGGCGCCGGCCGGGTACAACTTGGCGGCGTACACGAAACCGCTGGCCTTGGCCGCGCGGATGTCCTCGGGGCTGATGTTGTCGGTGAGGTACAGCACCATCAGCGGCTCGAAGCGGCTGCCGGCCGGGCGGGCAGCCAGAATGCGCTCACGGTAGGCGCCGGCCTCGGTGGCATTGCGCACCGGCGGCACGAGGTTGGGCATGATGATGGCACGGGCGAAGGTACGCGCCACGTCGCCAACGGTGTGGGGCAGGACGGCACCATCGCGCAGATGGATGTGCCAGTCGTCGGGGCGCAGGAGGGTCAGGCGATCGGACATTGGGGATTCCAGGCGGGTCGAACTCAAGCCCCAATCCTACCGGAAAACCCCGGGGCGAGCACGGCTATCAAGTTTTCCGGACAGCGTCCGATAGCCTGCAGGTAAGCCGTCAGAATTTGTGGAGCCGCCCGTGCGCCAGCGTTACCTAGCCCTGTTGACCCTGTTCGCCAGCCTGCCGGCCGGCGCACTGACTTTCCAGACGCGCATGGAGAACATTGCCTGGAAGGTCGAGGGTGACCAGTTCGAGTGCCGTCTGAGCCAGCCGATCGAAGGTTTCGGCAGCGGTACGTTCGTGCGTCGGGCAGGCGAGCAGCCGGTGTTCCAGCTGCGGTCGGACAGCAACGTACTGGGTGCCGGCACCGCCAGCCTGCTGGCTGCGGCAGCGCCGTGGCAACCTGGGCGTGGCGATATCAACCTGGGCAATGTGCGTATGGCCCGCAGTGGCGTGCTGTTCAGCTCCTCCCAAGGGCAGGCCAGCCGGCTGATCAACGGCTTGCTCGACGGGCGTAGCACCGTCGTGCGCAACTACACCGGTGAGGCGGGCAGGCCGATGGAGGTGCGTGTGCTGCCGGTCAGCTTCGCCAAAGCCTACAATGACTATCAGGTCTGTGCTGGCAAGCTGTTGCCGATGAACTACGACCAGGTGCGCCAGACCCAGGTGGGTTTCCCCGGGGGCGGTATCGAGCTGGATGCAGCAGCCAAGGCGCGGCTGGACGTGATCCTCGATTACATGAAAGCCGACCCGACGGTGAATCATGTCGAGCTCAATGGGCATTCCGACAACAGTGGCAACCGCCTGGCCAACCGCGACCTGTCACGCCGCCGCGCATTGGCCGTTGCCGATTACTTCAAGGCTAACGGTGTGCCGGAGGAGCAGATCACTGTGCGCTTCCATGGCGAACGTTATCCGCTCGCGAAGAACAACAGTGCGTCGAATCGGGCGCGTAATCGGCGGGTGAATATCGAGCTGGATCGGGTGGCGGTGGTTGAGAAACCGGTGGAAAAGCCGGTTGAGCAAGCGGCGCCGGTTGTTGCACCTGCCTCGGGCGTCCCGGGGGCGAAGGCGCCCTGAGATCTGGTCGGTGCATGTCATGGGCTCGCATCAAGGCCGCCAGGGGTTCGTCACAACATTTTCAGCGCCTGTGAGATCGAGCGCCGCCCGCGCGGCGCTTCGCGGGTAAACCCGCTCCTACGTTTGTTTCGGGCCAGTCCATCCTGTGCCTGGCGCGCGCGACCGCCTTGTTGGTACGACGCGATATCGAGATAGGCACCAAGGCGTTCGCGCGCGAATCCCACAGGCATAATTGGCCCGAAACAAACGTAGGAGCGG